>VOFC01001248.1_pt1 | contig 58688 bp, 73 predicted proteins | sample 5384161 | NCBI WGS metagenome assembly VOFC01 (sample SAMN12384722, study PRJNA508395) | human gut metagenome | isolation source: healthy gut B | host: Homo sapiens
CCGAGATTTTCGGCAAAATCCATGCTGTATTCCGCAAACATGATGTCCATATCATTCGTAGATGTATATTTCTTTTCATCTGCATTCTGAATGACATATGCCAACAGATTATTTACCTGTAATCTTGATTTTAAATTGCTGAATCCGATCGCTCGTAAATACCGATGCATGGATCTCGCCTCCTTTCTCATTTCATTTTCTTATCGCATTAACTTTTGTTCATCATGCGAATAAAACTCGATTTCTATCTTACCCGCTTCCATCTTCCTTTGAACGATATTTACTTTTTGTACCAAGCTGTGTTTTCAGTTTTTCACTGATATCATCATAGATAACCTGCATACTCTTATCAACCACTTTTTCTTTCTTTTGGTTTTACAGGCTTACCCATATTTTCACAATCTTTTCAACTTCTCTTACGCTCAGCTTTTTCATCAAAAATTCTCTGTGCAAGATTATATTGTTCTGCCGGATCTTCTACACCGAGAAGCGCTCTGGCATGTCCGGTTGTGATCATCTCATCAATAACCATTCTCTGTACATCGTCCGATAATTTCAGAAGCCGCATTGAATTTGTTACTGCTGTTCTGCTTTTCCCTACACGCTCCGCTATTTCATCCTGTTTCAGATGAAACTCATTTAACAATCTCTTATATGCCTGCGCTTCTTCAATTGGATTTAAGTTTTCACGCTGGATATTTTCAATAAGTGAAATTTCTACAACTTCCTGTTCTGTTAATTTTTTGATAATAACAGGAACCTCTTTTAAATTAGCAAGCTTGGCAGCTCTCCATCTTCTTTCACCTGCTATGATCTCATAATAATCTTTTCGATCCTGTACTAAAATAGGCTGTAATAATCCATATTGTTTAATAGATTCCGACAGCTCTAACAGTGCATCTTCATCAAAATTCTTTTTTCTTGGCTGTTCTCTGTTTGGTTCTACCTTTTGTAATATTAACAAGTGTTTCAGGTCCCTTTGCAGGATCACCCTTTTCACTTTTCTTTTTTCATTTTTGACCGGAGGGATCATTGTATCCAGACCCTTTCCGAGCCCCCTTTTATTTACCGCCATCTTATGCACCCTTTCTGTTGATTAATTCGTCTGCTAATTTTCTATAACTATCAGCACCGGATGATTTTGGATCATACATGGTAATTGGCATACCATAACTTGGTGCTTCTGCAAGTCTGATATTTCTTGGAATCACTGTTTCACAAATATTTTCCTGTAGATTTGCTTTTACATTTTCTACAACCTGCATAGAAAGATTTGTTCTTGAATCATACATGGTAAATACGACCCCTTCCATTTCCAGATTAGGGTTCAGTCTTTCTTTTACCAAATTAACTGTATGTATCAACTGACTTAATCCTTCCAGTGCATAGAACTCACATTGAATAGGAACTAATACAGAATCAGCTGTAGTCATTGCATTGATTGTCAACAGATTCAAAGAAGGTGGACAGTCAATGATGATAAAATCATAATCATCCTTAACGTAATCTACTTCGTTCTTTAAAATAAATTCCTTTTTTATCTACACCGATCAGCTCAATTTCTGCTGCGGCGAGATTTACATTAGATGGTAAAACAGATACGTTTGGAATAGCATCTTTTACAATGCAGTCGTAAATAGAACATTCACCTAATATCAACTCATATACGGTATTGTCCAAATCATTCTTATCAATTCCAAGTCCACTTGTTGTATTTCCCTGTGGATCTGTATCAATCACTAAAACTTTTTTTTCCTTTTTCTGCAAGACAGGCAGATAAATTAATTGAAGTTGTTGTTTTACCAACTCCCCCTTTTGATTTGCTATTGCTATTACTCTTCCCATATTCTCCTCCTATAGGATTTCCATCTGAATCGTTCTTCTCACACATTAAATGATTATATCACTAAATAGCTGTTTTATCTATAACAAGTTTGTCCAAAAAATATAGACTATTTCCAATAAAAAATAAGGTATCAACTATATCTTGTATTCTCTTATTTTTCTATATAATGTTTCACATTTCGTATATAATAAAATGTTTCACGAATTTATCACTATATTTAGTATCTATATGTTTCACGTGAAACATTATATTGATTCTATAAAAAAGAAGAATGCAAAAATGTTTCACGTGAAACAAATTTACATTCTTTCTATATCTAGTATTATTTAATATATCATAATGGTTCTTTTACTAGGAAGTCCCGCTTTTCTCGGATACTTCTTAGGTGTTAGTTTTTTTCTTTTTGGATAATATAAATATTACGATATATATCAGAATCAGGAAGTGTAAACTCAACCTGTCTTTCAAACTTACCACCTAAAACAGATATTGCATGTTTCGCATTCAATGCCTCTTCTGTAATTTTTTCTGATTTATAAGAAACAAATCTACCTCCGACTTTCACATATGGCATACAATACTCACATAAAGTAGAAAGGTTTGCAACAGCACGTGAAACACAAAAATCATATTGTTCTCTGTAAGAACTATTTTTTGCCAGATCTTCTGCTCTGCCATGTACAGCAGTACAATCTGATAATTGTAATTGATCAATCACTTCATTTAAAAACTTGATTCTTTTATTCAAAGAATCTACCAAAGTAAATTTCAAATTTGGAAATACAATCTTAATTGGAATAGATGGAAAACCTGCTCCTGTTCCAATATCAATAAATTGGAAAGTATTTTCTTCAAAATAATGATCAGGATAAGCCTTGACAATGGAAAGGCTATCTAAAAAAATGTTTCTGACATACTTCATCAAACTCTGTAATTGCAGTCAGATTCATAAAGGAATTCCACTCTACCAGAAGATCATAATATTGATCAAATTGTTTGATCTGCTTTTCTGTTAAAACGATATTCCACTTTTTACAGTTATTTATTAAAGTACTAAAATCATGCGACATATTTTATATTCCATTTCACTTTATATTATTTTATGATGCCGAGGGTCAAAAGGTCTAAACCCACATGAACTTGCTCATAGGACTCCAACATCATTTTATGACATCTATATATTATTTTGCTCTATATTATGATATTGAGGTCAAAAAGTGAATTTTGCTACTCTTATAATACGTTTCCAAATAGATCAATAAGACTGAAATATCTGCCGGCGATACACCGGATATTCTGGATGCCTGTCCGACAGAAAGAGGTCTGTATTTTGTAAGCTTCTGTCTTGCTTCCAATCGTAAACTTCCAATATCATCATAATCAATATCAACAGGAATCTTTTTATTTTCAATTTTCTTAAACTGCTCTACCTGTTTCTGCTGTCATTTTTAATATAGCCATCATATTTGATATTGATATTTACCTGCTCAATCACATCTGCAGGTAATATTGGTCTATCCTCGTCAAGTTCTGCAAGTATTTCATAAGATAGCTCCGGTCTACACATAAGCTCAGACATATAAGTACCTGTTTTTAAAGATGCACTGTTATGTCTCTCCAAAAATTCCTGTGTTTTCTTATTTGCACCAATCTTTAAACTCTGTAATCTATTGACTTCTTCTTTAATCAAATTTTCTTTCTGCACAACATAATCATACTGCTCCTGAGTGATTAGTCCGATTTCATATCCTATCTTTCTCAGACGGAGATCTGCATTATCCTGTCTTAACAATAAACGATATTCAGAGCGGGAAGTCATCATACGATAAGGTTCTCTGTTTTCTTTTGTTACAAGATCATCGATCAGAACACCTATATATCCCTGACTTCTGTCAATCACAACCGGCTCTTTCTTCTGCACATATCTCGCAGCATTTACACCTGCAACAAATCCCTGTACTGCTGCTTCTTCATATCCGCTGCTTCCGTTGAACTGTCCACCGGAATATAAACCGTCAAACTTTTTAAAAGCAAGGGAAGGATATAACTGATCCGGTTTGATACAGTCATATTCAATCGCATATGCATTTCTGACAATCTTACAATGCTCCAGTCCTGGAACAGTCCGATACATTTGAATCTGTACATCTTCCGGTAAAGAAGAAGACATCCCACCGACATACATCTCATTTGTATAAAGACCTTCCGGTTCAATAAATACCTGATGCCTGTTCTTATCAGCAAACTTTACAACCTTGTCCTCAATGGACGGACAATAACGCGGACCTGTTCCTTCTATAATACCTGCATAGATTGGAGAACGATCCAGGTTATTTCGAATGATCTCATGCGTCTTTTCATTTGTATAAGTCAGCCAGCAGGAAACCTGATCGATCTGTACAGATTCCGGATCTGTTGAAAATGAGAAAGGCACTACTCTCTCATCACCAAACTGTTCTTCCATCTTAGAAAAATCAATTGACCTTTTATCCATTCTGGCAGGTGTTCCGGTTTTAAATCTCTGCATCTCAATACCAAGTGCTTTTTAAGCTGTCCGTTAAATGAGTTGCCGCCTGCAAACCATTTGGACCAGTATAGGTAATAGACTCACCGCAAAGACATCTGGCATTTAAATAAGTACCGGTACAAAGCACAACAGCCTTACATTTATAAATACCACCGTTATAAATCTTCACACCCTTAATGATCTGCTGACCGGAAGCTTCATCGTAGTCTGCTAAAATTTCACATACTTCTGCCTGCTTAATTGTAAGGTGATCTGTATTTTCCAAAGTCTTTCTCATCTCTCTGGAATAATTCTGCTTATCTGCCTGGGCACGAAGGGAATGTACTGCAGGACCTTTTGATACGTTCAACATTTTTGACTGGATAAAAGTCTTATCAATATTCTTTCCCATCTCTCCGCCAAGTGCATCCAGTTCTCTGACAAGATGTCCCTTACTGGAACCACCTACATTCGGATTACATGGCATAAGTGCAATACTGTCTACACTGACTGTAAAGATTACAGTCTCCAATCCAAGTCTGGCACAGGCAAGTGCTGCTTCACAACCGGCATGACCTGCACCTACCACACATATATCTACTTCATCTCTGATATCTTCTGTCATTTTCATTTCCTTCTTTATTACTTATCATAAATACTTAAAATAATCATGATCTCTATAACATCGATTATATACTTATCTGATCATGATTTAATTTTATAAAGTTACCTTATGCTAACTATTTTGTAAATGTTTTCATATTTTCCATTCAAAACCAAATTTATAAATCTTGTATTTTTTATTTACCCATACAGAATTTTGAAAAAGATTTCCTGTACCAAATCATCTTCTACTTCTTCTCCTATAATACTGCCAAGAGAAGCATATGCATTCATCAGATCAATACTGTAAAAATCTTCCGGCATTTTCGTCTTCCAGACTTTGCTTTACCAGACAAAGTGATTCCTTCGCATCTACCAGTGCTCTCTCCTGTCGCACATTTGTAATAAGAACTTCATCATTAAATGAAATCTCACCTGTAAAAAACATATCTCTGATTTGTTCTTCAAATTCTCTCAATCCTGTTTTTTCTTTTGTTGAAGTAGATATGATCCTGCACTGATCCATATCATTTCCAATAATATCTACAATCTTATTTCTCATAAGTTGCTCATAGACAACTGTTTCCATATCGGATTTATTTAAAAGCACAATTACTTTTTTACCGGAAAGCATTTCTATAATAGACTGATCTGATTCATCCAATGGTACGGAGGCATCGACTACATATACGACAAGATCCGCTTTTTCGATACATTCCTTTGCTTTTCCGACACCAATCTTTTCTACCACATCATTTGTTTCATGAATTCCCGCAGTATCGATCAGGTTCAAAGAAATATCACCAAGCTTCATGGATTCCTGTATGATATCTCTTGTTGTACCGGCAATATCTGTAACGATTGCTTTTTCTTCTCCAAGCATGCGATTGAGCAGAGAAGATTTTCCGGCGTTTGGTTTGCCAACGATAACTGTATCGATTCCCTCTTTTATGAGTTTACCGTTTTCTGCATTTTTGATCAGCTCTTCTATCTCAATTAAAACAGCATCTACAACCTGCATCAATCTTTCCGTATATCCATCCAGGCTGATATGTTCCGGATCATCGATAGCAGATTCTATAAATGCTATTTCATAAATTATTTTCTTTCTTAATTTTACAACTTCATCATAAATCTTTCCCTGTAACTGATTTTCGGAAGCCTTCAGTGCATAATCACTTTTTGCCTCGATCAGATCCATAATAGCTTCTGCTTTCGTCAGATCAATTCTACCATTTAAGAAAGCACGCTTTGTAAATTCACCGGGCTCTGCAATTCTTGCACCATGGGAAAGAACAGTTTTCAAAATCTTATTTGTTACAAGGACACCACCATGGCAGTTAATTTCCACAACATCTTCTGCAGTATAACTCTTTGGTGCTTTCATGACAGAAACCATAACCTCATCGATCATTTCATCCTGTTCCTGAATGAAACCATAATGGATCGTATGGGATGCCACGTTGTTCAAAATATGCTTTCCACCCTTTGTCACAAATATTTCATCCACTATCTGAATTGCTTCACTACCGCTTACCCTTATTATGCTGATTCCTGCATTTGAAACCGCAGTCGCGATCGCCGCTATTGTATCTGTCATGTTTGTTTTTCCTTTTATTTATTTTATATACATTATCTTACATGATGTATTTATCTACATGATAATTTATCTACATGATGTCATACGGATTGTTCCGTGCTTCGCACTCTCACAATCATTATTTAACTCAGGCTATAAAACTTGTAAGTCTTACATATCTATATTTATATGTTTCATGGTAGACCGTTGAAAAACGTCGGTACTTAGGGTATGTATTTTATGCCCTTATGTACCGCTATGTTTTTTGTCGAGCGAGAGCGCGTCTACCATGGAATATATAAATATAGATATAATACTAGTATTATATCCAAAACAAACAAAGACCACAATACTTGTGGTCCTTGTTATAAAACATCTTATTTGATTATTTCTTTAATGTAACAACAACACGTCTGAAAGGTTCTTCTCCTTCGCTGTGTGTTGTAACATACTTGTCATTCTGCAGTGCTGAATGAATGATTCTTCTTTCGTAAGGATTCATTGGCTCAAGTGATACAGGTCTCTTTGTTCTCTTTACCTTAAATGCAATATTCTTTGCAAGGTTTTCAAGTGTTTCTTTTTCTTCTCTGTCTATAGTTTTCTGTATCTACTTTTTTACTCTGATGTATTCTTCATGTCCTTTGTTTACAACAAGAGATACCAGATACTGCAGGGAATCAAGTGTCTGCCCTCTCTTACCGATCAGTATACCCATATCATCACCGGCAAGATCAATAGAAAGACTATTATCATCTTCATTATAATCTGCTGTGATCACAACTGTTAATTTCATAGATGCAAATACATCATTTAAGAAATCTTTTGCTTTCTGATCCGGTTTTGCTTCTTCTTCTTTTTTACTCTGGCATTGATAATAGCAGGTTTTGCATTAAATCCCAGAAAACCGGAAGAACCTTCTTCTACAACTTCATACTCAAGCTTATCACTGGTAACCTCTAACTTCTGACATGCATCAATAATTGCATCGTTAACTGTTTTACCGGAAAATTTTGTATATTCCATCAGACAAACCTCCTATTTATTATTCTGCTCCATATAATCATGCACCATATTCGCTTTTGCAGCGATACTACCCTCTTTTTTTTCGGAGCAGCCTTTGCTTTTTTCAATGATCACATCTTTTTCCTTCTGGCTGAGACCGGAAGTAGAGTTTAAATACTTTGTATTCATACGTGCTGACTGATTCACAGTAGATTTGGCAACAGTATCTTTACTCTTCCGACGATTTTTTCTTCTTCTTTTTCCATATTTTTTACGGATCACTTCATCAAAGTCGATCTTATCAATATGTCTGTTGATCACAACCTGCTGAATACTACGGATCACCGCACCTGCGACCCAGTAAATACCCATACCGGTTGGAAGTGTGAAACAGAAAATAGCTGACATGATTGGCATCATCATATTCATGGATTTCATACTGGCTGCCATTGCATCTGCCTGCTCATTACCTGTACTTCCGTTATTCGTTGGCTGTGGCATCAATTTTACATTTAAAAACTGTGTCAGTGCTGCTAAAATTGGAATCATCAGAGCACCAACTACAAGCAGATAAGATCCTGACTGGAAAGCATCTTTAATAATATAAGAAGGTGAATTTGCAATATTAAGTCCAAGGAAATTATTAAATCTGCTCAGTGTATCATATGTGTTTTGCACATCTGTTGCCAGAGACGGAAACTCTGTCTTCAGAGACATCCATTCTGCAGAAGAAGCTTTATTCAGAACATCAATAAAGGTATTCTTCATATAATCGCTTCCCGCAACAAAGGAACTGCTAGAAAACTGCTTTGCATACTGACTTGCATTTTTGAAAGTCTGTAAAAATGCAGAAGCACCGTCTGCTGTAACAAGCTTGTCTACCAATGTAGAAAAAACTGCCTTTACATTTGGTACATAAGCCGGAAAATTATAAATAACACGATAAAGAGCCCATAAAATAGGAAGTTGTATCACAAGCTGCAGACAACTTCCGGATGGAGAAACACCGTATTTCTTATAAACGGCTTTTGATTAGCAGTGCTCATTCTCTTTCTGAAACCGTGAACCTTAGATCTCTGTCTCTTCTTTGGCTGGAATGTCATCTTCATATCCATACTCCTCCTTTCTCATAAAAATTACCTTGTCCATTATATTGAAATACCCGGTAATCGTCAAGCTATTTTTAAAATATTGACAATTTTGTTTCAAATTACCAGTTTACAAATGAAGTGATTGAATCCATCCGTTCCGGTAATGCAGCTTCCATGACTAACCTGCGTGAAAAATACAGAACGATCGATGTTCTGCTTCTGGATGATGTGCAGTTTATTATAGGAAAGGAAAGTACACAGGAAGAATTTTTCCCACATTCAATGCGCTGCATACAGCAGGCAAACAGATCATTCTGTCTTCCGATAAACCGCCCAAGGAAATGGAAACTCTGGATGAAAGATTCCGTTCCCGTTTCGAATGGGGCCTGATTGCTGATATCCAGCCGCCGGATTACGAAACAAGAATGGCAATCCTCAAGAAGAATATCGAAAATTATGATCAGGATATTGATGAAGAAATATTGAAATATATTGCTACTAATATTAAGTCAAATATCAGAGAACTGGAAGGCGCTCTCCGTAAGGTAATTGCTTCTTCCAGACTGAATAATACAGAATTATCTCTTTCTCTGGCAGAAGATGCCCTGAAGGATATCATTTATCCGGAAGCACCAAAGGAAATTACACCTGAACTGATCATGAATATCGTTGCGGAACATTTTAATATTTCTGCTTCCGATATTGCTTCTTCCAAAAGAAATTCGGAAATTGTCATGCCAAGACAGATTTATATGTATCTTTGCAGAGAACTTATCGATATTCCTTATAAATCTATCGGTAAAACAATCGGTAATAAAGATCATACTACTGTTATGCACGGTGTTGATAAAATAAAAAAAGAAATGGAAGGCAGTGAAGAACTTCGAAATAAAATAGATATCATTAAAAAGAAGATCAATCCTTCTTAATTCACATTTTATGTGGATAATGTGGGTAAATAAAGCTATATATAGTTGAAATGAAGTTGATAAGATGTGTTTAATTTATATTTTTCTTTTCTTTCACTGAAGATCATCATATAAAAAGAAAAGAAAAGTGTTGATAAATTTCCTTTTATCCCCTTAAAATTTAAAACAATATACAAACTTATCCATTCCATTTTTCCTATAAAATAGTATAATAGAAAGGGTTATCAACAAATCCACATCTATTAATATTAATATTATGAAATAATCTTATATTAAATATTATATGCAAATTTTTACTTTTTCCACTTTTTTTGTTTTGAAGGAGTTTAAAGAACATGAAGATTATATGTAAAAAATCTAATTTATTAAACGGAGTACAGATTGTATCAAAGGCTGTATCCAATAAAACTACTATGCCTATTCTGGAATGTATATTAGTTGATGCAACAAAAGGTATCATTAAGCTGACTGCAAATGATATGGATCTTGGCATTGAAACGATCATTGAAGGTGATATAGCAGAAGGTGGTATTATTGCTATTGAAGCAAAGTTGTTTTTGGAAATGATACGTAAACTTCCTGATAATGATGTTATTATAGAAACAGATGATAATATGAATACTTTCATCTCTTGTGAAAAAGCTCATTTCAATATTGTAGGTAAATCAGGAGAAGATTTTTCCTATCTGCCGGTGATAGAAAGAGAAAATCCTGTGATCATTTCACAGTTTACTTTAAAAGAGATCATCAGACAGACTATTTTCTCTATTGCAGATAATGACACGAATAAGCTGATGACAGGAGAACTATTTGAAATCAAAGAGGATGTAATGAAGGTTGTATCTCTGGACGGACATCGTATTTCCATCCGTAATACATTCCTGAAAAATGCTTATGATTATAAAAAGGTGATCGTTCCTGGTAAGACTTTAAATGAAATCAGTAAAATCTTGTCAGGAGATGCGGATAAAGATGTCAGCATCTATTTTACAGATAAGCATATTATATTTGAATTTGATCAGACGATTGTTGTTTCCAGACTGATCGAGGGAGAGTATTTCAAAGTAGATCAGATGATTTCCTCTGATTATGAAACAAAAGTAAAGATCAATAAGAAAGAGCTTTTAAACTGTATTGACAGAGCAACACTTATGGTAAAAAGAAGGAGACAAGAAGCCGATCATTATTGATATCAATGATGATAGTATGGAGCTTCGTATCAATTCTACAATCGGAAGTATGAATGAAAAAATAGATATCAGAAAAGAAGGAAAGGATCTGATGATAGGATTCAATCCTAAATTTATGATTGATGCATTGAAGGTAATTGATGATGAAGAAATTGAAATGTTCATGGTAAATCCGAAAGCACCGTGTTTCATCAAGGATGAAAAGGATACATATCTGTATCTGATCCTTCCTGTTAATTTTAATGTCATCAAATGATAGATTCAATAAAAAGAGAGAGATTCATAGATGGAAGAATTAAAAATAAAAGATGAATTTATAAAGCTTGGGCAGGCTTTAAAGCTTTCGGGATTGCTGCCTCCGGTATTGATGCCAAGATCATGATACAGGACGGAGAAGTGAAATATAATGGAAAGATTGAGCTGCAGAGAGGGAAGAAGGTATATCCGGGAGATACCTTTGAAGCAGCGGGAAAGCAATTTGTAGTAGTAAAGTAGGTTAAACTGTGATCATAAAATCTATTAAGCTTGAAAATTTCAGAAATTATGAAAGTCTGGAGCTTTCTTTTGAGAAAGGAACCAATATTCTGTATGGTGATAATGCACAGGAAAAACCAATGTATTAGAGGCTGTTTACCTTTCAGCCACTACAAAATCTCACAAAGGAAGTAAAGATAAAGAGATGATAAGATTCGGGCAGGAGGAAGCACATATCCGCACGAATCTGGATAAAGAGGGAATGGAATACAGAGTTGATATGCATCTGAAAAAAAGCAAATCAAAAGGGATTGCAGTCAACGGACAGCATTTAAAGAAAGCAGCACAGCTGCTTGGTCTTTTAAATGTGGTATTTTTCTCGCCGGAGGATCTTTCCATTATAAAGAACGGTCCTTCAGAGAGAAGAAGATTTGTTGATATGGAACTCTGTCAGATTGATAAATATTATCTTTATAATCTCAACCAGTATAATAAAATAGTGAATCAGAGAAATAAGCTGCTGAAGGATTTTTATCATAATACGGATATTTCCGAAACACTTCATGTGTGGGATATGCAGCTTGTTACATATGGAAAACAGATCATTGAAAGAAGAAAAGAATTTGTAGATCAGCTCAATGAGATCATTTATGGAATACATAAAAATCTTTCCGGTGATCGGGAAGAGCTTGTGATCGTTTATGAGCCGGATACGGAAGCAGAAAATTTAGAAAATGATCTGCGAATTTCCCGTGAGAAGGATATCAAGTATAAAATGACATCCGTTGGACCGCACAGAGATGATTTCAGTTTTGTGGTAAACGGTGTAGATATCAGAAAGTACGGTTCGCAGGGACAGCAGAGAACAGCGGCTTTATCTTTGAAGCTTTCGGAAATAGAGCTGGTGAAAAAAGTGACCGGTGATAATCCGGTACTTCTGTTAGACGATGTGTTGTCTGAACTTGACAGCAACAGACAGAACTATCTGTTAAATAATATAGGAAATATCCAGACGATCATTACCTGTACGGGTCTGGATGAATTTATCAATAACAGATTTTCCATTGATAAAATATTTAAGGTAACAAATGGCAGGATAGAATCAGAGAATTAGTGTTATAGGAGGCAGAGCATGAGTGAAAATTACGGAGCAGATAATATTCAGATATTAGAAGGACTTGAGGCTGTCCGTAAAAGACCGGGAATGTACATCGGAAGTACTTCTTCGAGAGGTTTACATCATCTTGTATATGAAATAGTAGACAATTCCGTTGATGAAGCGCTTGCCGGTTATTGTACGGAAATCCGTGTTTTTATCAATGAAGATAATTCTATTACCGTTATAGATAACGGTCGAGGTATTCCTGTCGGTATCAATCATAAAGCAGGTATTCCTGCAGTTGAAGTTGTATTTACGATTCTGCATGCGGGCGGAAAATTCGGCGGTGGGGGATACAAGGTATCCGGTGGTCTGCACGGCGTTGGTGCTTCTGTTGTAAATGCGCTTTCCAACTGGCTGGAAGTACAGATTTACAATGAAGGTAAGATTTACCAGCAGCGGTATGAAAAGGGACATGTATGTTATCCGCTGAAGGTAGTTGGAGAATGTGATAAAGAGAAGACCGGTACAAAGGTTACATTCTTACCGGATGATACTATTTTTGAAGATACAGTTTACGATCATGATATTTTAAAGCAGAGACTGCGGGAAATGGCATTTCTGACTAAGAATCTGAAGATCGTTCTGACTGATAAAAGAGAAGAAAATTATGAAAAAAGTGTTCCACTATGAAGGTGGTATCAAGGAATTTGTCAAATACTTAAATTCCAGCAAAACACCGCTTTATGAGGATATACTTTACTTTGAAGGAAAAAAAAGACGGTGTTTATGTGGAAGTTGCGATGCAGCATAATGATTCCTATAATGAATCAGCCTTCAGCTTTGTAAATAACATCAATACACCGGAAGGTGGTACACATCTTGCAGGCTATCGAAATGCCCTGACAAAAACATTCAATGATTATGCCAGAAACAATAAGCTGTTAAAAGAAAGTGAAGCAAATCTTTCCGGTGAAGATATCAGAGAAGGTTTGACTGCTATCGTTTCTATCAAGATTGAAGATCCGCAGTTTGAAGGACAGACGAAACAAAAGCTTGGTAACTCCGAAGCAAGAGGAGCTGTGGATTCCGTAGTCAGCGAGCAGCTTACTTATTATCTTGAGCAGAATCCTGCAGTTGCAAAGATCATCTGTGAAAAAATCCATCATGGCGCAGCGTGCCAGAGACGCAGCCAGAAAAGCAAGAGATCTGACAAGAAGAAAAACGGCTTTGGGAATACAGCACTTCCGGGTAAACTGGCAGACTGTTCTGATAAGGATCCTAAAAACTGTGAAATTTATATCGTAGAGGGAGATTCCGCTGGTGGTTCAGCAAAGACTGCCAGATCAAGAGCAACCCAGGCTATTCTTCCGTTAAGAGGTAAGATACTTAATGTGGAGAAGGCAAGAATAGACAGAATACTTGGAAATGAAGAAATCAAGGCCATGATAACTGCATTTGGAACAGGTATTCATGATGATTTTGATATAAAAAGTTAAGATATCACAAGATAATAATCATGACTGATGCCGATGTTGATGGAGCACATATTGCAACACTTCTTCTGACATTCTTCTACAGATTTATGCCTGACCTTATAAGAAAGGGACATGTATATCTGGCACAGCCTCCTCTCTATAAGTTAGAGAAGAATAAGAAGATATGGTATGCATACAGTGATGATGAGCTTAACAGAATACTTAACGAGGTAGGAAGAGACCAGAACAACAAGGTACAGCGTTATAAGGGTCTTGGTGAGATGGATCCTGAACAGCTTTGGGAGACAACAATGGATCCTGAGAGAAGAATACTTCTTAAGGTTGCCATAGATGATGACGACGAGTCAGAGATAGATATGACATTTAACGTATTAATGGGTGACAAGGTTGAGCCTCGTAGAGAATTCATAGAGAAGAATGCGAAGTACGTTAAGAATCTGGATATTTAATATTTGAACATTTTTCTTTTGATGAAAGGATGAAAAAATGGAAGACGATAAGATTTTTGATAAGGTAGATGAGGTTGGTCTTAAAAAAAGACAATGGAACGCTCATATATAGATTATGCCATGAGTGTTATCGCAGCCAGAGCACTGCCGGATGTCAGAGACGGATTAAAGCCTGTACAGAGAAGAATTCTCCATGCAATGATAGAGTTGAATAACGGACCCGACAAGCCACATCGTAAATGTGCCCGTATTGTCGGTGATACAATGGGTAAATATCATCCACACGGAGACAGTTCTATCTATGAAGCTCTCGTAAAGCTTGCACAGGAATGGAATACAAGATATCCACTGGTTGACGGTCACGGAAACTTCGGTTCAGTGGATGGAGATGATGCGGCTGCCATGCGATATACAGCGGCAAGACTTTCAAAGATATCCATGGAAATGTTAGCTGATATTAACAAGAATACAGTTGATTTCGACCTAACTTTGATGAAACAGAGAAGGAGCCTACAGTTCTTCCGTCAAGGTATCCTAATCTTCTTGTAAATGGTACATCAGGTATAGCAGTTGGTATGGCAACCAATATCCCTCCACATAACTTAAGAGAGATAATCGGTGCTGCGGTAAAGGTCATAGATAACAAGATAGAGGAAAACAGGGAAACCACCATAGAAGAGCTTATGGAGATAGTAAAGGGTCCTGATTTCCCTACAGGAGCACAGATCTTAGGCAGAAGGGGAATAAACGACGCTTACAGAACAGGAAGAGGTAAGATAAAGGTTCGTGGTGTTACCGATATTGAGGTTATGCCAAACGGTAAGAGCAGAATTGTTATTACAGAGCTTCCTTACATGGTAAACAAGGCACTTCTTATCCAGAAGATGGTTGAGCTTGTAAAGGATAAGAGAATTGAAGGAATTACAGATATAAGAGATGAGTCCTCAAGAGAGGGTATGAGAGTTGTTGTTGAGCTTAGAAAGGATGCCAATGCCAATGTTATTCTTAATCAGCTCTACAAGCACACCCAGCTCCAGGATACATTTGGAGTAATAATGCTTGCACTGGTTGACAATCAGCCAAGGATACTTAATCTCAACGAAATGCTCTTCTATTACATAAAGCACCAGGAAGATGTTGTAACCAGAAGAACACAGTACGACCTTAACAAGGCAGAAGAGAGAGACCATATATTACAGGGTCTGCTTATTGCCCTTGACAATATTGATGAAGTAATACAGATAATCAGAGCGTCAAGAACTGCAAATGAAGCCAAGATAAATCTCATGGAGAGATTTGGACTTTCAGATGCACAGGCTCAGGCAATCGTAGATATGAAGCTTCGTTCTCTTACAGGTCTGGAAAGAGAAAAGATTGAGAACGAGCACAGAGAGTTAGTTGCAAGGATTGCAGAGTTAAAGGCAATACTCGCAGACAAGAACAAGCTTCTCGGTGTTATCAAGACAGAATTACTGGCAATATCAGATAAGTACGGTGATGACAGAAGAACTTCCCTTGGTCAGGATGATGATGATATTAAGGATGAAGAGCTTATTGAGAAGGAAAACATTGTAGTAGCAAGAACTCATCTTGGATACATTAAGAGAATGCAGGATGATAACTTTAAGGCTCAGAAGAGAGGTGGTAAGGGTATTAACCTGCTGCGGTGTATTTGTTCCACTTGTACTTGGAGCTGTCTTTTATATCTGCTATTACGGTGCACAGCCATGGGGCAGCGAAGGCTTTTACAAGGCAGTCTTTATCGGTTTGATCATGACTGCAACGAGTGTCAGCATTACAGTTTCTTCCCTGAAGGAAATGGGAAAGCTGAAAACAAAGGTTGGTACAACGATTTTAAGTGCAGCTATCATTGATGATGTCATTGGTATTATGGTTCTGACATTTGTTATCGGATTTAAAGATCCTGAGACGGAGCCATCTAAAGTAGTGATCAGTACAGTATTATTCTTTTGTATTTGCGATTGTTGTCGGATTTATCAGCTATAAGGTATTTAAAATCGTGGATAAAAGATATCCACATACAAGAAGAATTCCGATCGCCGGACTTGCTTATTGTTTCGCATTTGCTTATATAGCAGAGCATTTCTTTGGCATAGCGGATATTACAGGTGCTTATTTTGCCGGTATTATTCTTTGCAGTATCAATGATTCCGATTATATAGCGGAAAAGATGGATATTAACTCCTATATGTTATTTGGTCCTGTTTTCTTTGCTTCCATCGGATTGAAAACAGATATTGATGATATGAATTTTCCGATTCTTCTGTTTTCTATCGGATTTGTTATTGTAGCATTGGTTGCTAAGATTATCGGATGTGGTCTGATGGCAAAAATCTGCAAATTCAGTTTTGGAGATTCCATAAAGATTGGTGTTGGTATGATGACGAGAGGTGAAGTAGCTCTGATCGTAGCACAGAAGGGACTTTCTGTCGGACTGGTAGAGCCGGTTTATTTTACATCCGTTATCCTGCTGATCATTGTTTCTTCAATCGCAACGCCGATTTTGCTGAAGGTGCTGTTTTCAAAAAAGCAGAAGGCAGCTTGTGAGAGTGCATAGCACGGAACAATCCGCAGGCATTAAAGTCGGGAACTTTTAAATCTTACATCATAAAAAAAATCACTGTAATCATCTTTATTTGATTGATTACAGTGATTTTTTATTATCTTGATTTTACATAGTAAACATCTAAATTCTTGCTATTTGAAGAACTGTTGTATTTCTTTTTTACCGAATTTTACTTTATTTGCTTTGACATAATAGAAGTTATTTTTAGCTTTCGGATTGTATTTCACATTTGCATTTGTGCCTTTTACATTCTTGGCAACGACTTTCCATTTACCCTTTAAAGAAGTTTTCCAGTAAACTGTATAGGATTTTGCACCGGTAACTTTAGTCCAGTTTAATTTTCCGGATGTTGCGTATCTGTTTGCTCTGACGATCTTTTTCGGAACTGCGCCCGGAATATATTTCTTTGTGGATGACCATGCACTGTATTTTTTCTGACCGTTGATCTCAACGTAAGATCTCATTCTGTACTGGAATGGCTGTGTAAATAGTTTTTTGTTATAAATACCCTTATAAGATGCATAGATGCTTACATCTTCTTTTGCAATTTTTTTATTCTTTGCATTTTTAATTTCCAGTTCATAACCATCTGTATTGTCTGTCGTAGAAGTAGAATTCCATGTGAAGTAGGTTGTATAACTGCTACGCTGTTTGATGGATATACTATTCGGAGCAGTCGGAATTGTTTTGCAATTTTTGGAATTATAGTTGTATGAAGTAGTTGCATAATAATCCGTTCCTGCAGTTTTACGAAGCGGCTGTACAAATATATAGAACGAAACATTTGGCTGTGTCTGTAAAGTAACAGAGCAATTTGTTGTTGTTCCGTAAGCCTGTGCAGTACTTGTGCTGGAAGAGTTACCAAGATAGATCAGGTAGTGTGTAGCACCTGTAACAGGAGCCCAGGAAACTGTAACCGAATTATTTGTGGCATTTGTCTGTGTGACAGTGGAAATATTATCCGGTGCTGTGTTAAATTCAATAGCATTTGACCATGCAGCAGGTGTATAGGTTTTATAGTTGGCATACTGCTGATAAGTATCTACAGAACAGATCTGTGCGTAATAAGTAGTACCAAGTGTAAGACCGGAAATATAAATCTCGTTTCTGGTAGCTCTTTCGTAGTTAAATGTCGTTGCATTTGGTGTAGCAGCATATCGGATAATATATCCGTATGCGCCGCTCTGGGCAGTCCATCCCAGTTCTACTGATCTTGTAGATGCGCTGGTCTGTTTCAGATCAGTCGGTGGCTGGGCTGCTTTTACATTTGCAGGCTCTAAGAAAACCGTGATAAGAAGAGCCATTGCAGCAATGAGCCACAATTTGTGTAATTTTTTACTTGTTTCTTTCATGAAATCCTCCCTCTTAAATAATGGATCAAAAATAAGCAATAACTTTTATTTTTGAAAATAATAGTGATACTTTAAATGTACCTAAAGTAGCGCATAACGTCAATATAGGACATGATAAAATATAAAAGGGGGTTATTGTACAGAATATACAAATTGCATAAAGAAGAATAAAAAATAAGCACCGTCCCCATGGCTCAAGTCCACAAAAACAGTGCTTTTCATGCGCGATCAGGGCTCGAACCCCTGGACACCCTGATTAAGAGTCAGGTGCTCTACCAACTGAGCTAATCGCGCTTATTGCAAATGTCTTATTTACAACGCAAGAATGATTATAGTATAATAAACCTTAGTTTGCAAGCTTTTTTAAAAAAAATTCAAAAAAATTTAAAATAAGTGAAAAAGAAAGAAAAACAAGAGGAAATTTGAAATGATCATTGATTCACATGCACATTATGATGATGAAGCGTTTGAAGAAGACAGAGATAATTTATTACAGTCCATGCAGAGTAATGGAATTGAAAAGATCATCAACGTTGGTGCCAATATAAAAGGAAGCAGGGCTTCTATAGCATTGTCCGAGCAGTATCCTTTTATTTATGCGGCAGTTGGTGTCCATCCGAGTGATACGGAAGAATTGAATGAAGAAAAGATGGCATGGCTGAAAGAGGTGTCCAAAAAAGAAAAGGTAGTGGCGATCGGAGAAATCGGACTGGATTATTACTGGCCGGAGCCTGACAGAGAAATACAGAAAAATGGTTTATCAGACAAATGGAGCTGGCACAGGAAGTTAATTTGCCTGTTATTATCCATTCCAGAGATGCAGCACAGGATACGATCGAAATTTTAAAGCAGTTTCCGGCAAATGGTGTGATCCATTGTTATTCTTATACGAAGGAATCCGCAAAGGAATTTTTTGAAAATGGGATACTATTTCGGTATCGGAGGGGTGCTTACCTTTAAGAATGCCAAAAAGCTGAAAAGAAGCGGTAATGGAAATTCCGATGGATAGGATCTTATTGGAAACAGACAGTCCATATCTTGCACCGGAACCAAACCGCGGAAAAAGAAATTATTCCCTGAATATTCCTTATGTGGTAAAGGAGCTGGCACAGCTGAAAGGAATAACCGAAGAAGAAGTGATAAATATTACAACAGAAAATACAAAGAGATTATTTCATCTGGTATAATGAAAGCATGAAATAAAATATTTCATGTGGCATTATCTTATAAAATGAAAATGAAAAAGGAAAAAGAAAATGGCTAACTTAGGAAATCCATCGGGAACGATAGAAATATTACAAAAATATAATTTTAATTTTCAGAAAAAATTCGGGCAGAATTTTCTGATCGATCCGAGAGTGCTCGATAAGATCATAGATGCGGCAGAGATTACAGAAGACGATATGGTGCTGGAAATCGGACCGGGCATCGGTACGATGACACAGTATCTGGCAGAGCATGCAAGAGAAGTAGTTGCGGTGGAGATTGATAAAATCTGATTCCTATTCTGGAAGATACGTTGTCTGCCTATGAGAATGTCACGGTGATCAATGAAGATATCTTAAAAGTGGATATCAGAAAGCTGGCAGATGAAAGAAATCATGGAAATCCGATCAAAGTGGTGGCAAATCTGCCTTATTATATTACGACACCTATTATTATGGGGCTGTTTGAAAATCATGTACCGCTGTGGCAGACAGAATGCAGACAGGTCCGGGTTCAAAAGACTATGGTGCATTATCGCTTGCTGTGCAATATTATGCAAAGCCGGAAATAGTTGCAAATGTTCCGCCAAACTGCTTTATCCCAAGACCGAATGTGGGAAGCGCGGTGATCAGACTGACGAGATATGAAGAAGCACCTGTTTTTGCAGAGGATGAACATCATATGTTTTCTCTGATCCGGGCAAGCTTTAACCAGAGAAGGAAAACACTCGTAAACGGCCTGACAAACGGTGGTGTGGCACAGAAGGAGCAGGTTCTTTGGGCACTTTCCGAGATGAACCTGCCTGCTACGATCAGGGGAGAAGCACTGACACTTTCCCAGTTTGCAGCCCTTTCCAATTTGTTGCTTTCCATGGCAAAAAAGAACAACAGAAAATTCACAGTTAAAACATGGTTATTATTTTGACACAGGTATATGACTATGTTAAACTAAAACGGAATATGAATGTTAAAAAAACAGTTCTTATCATTAAATTGAGGTGAAAGAAATTGGATAAATACGAATATCGGATCAGGGCAGAGGAGATCAATGCGCTGATCGAGCAGAAGGACTACATACAGGCAGTAAAAAAAATAGCAGATACGATCGACTGGAGAAGGGTCAGAAGCGTTGTAATGCTCTGCAAGGTAAGTGAGCTTTATAAGATCAACAGACGATACGAAGAAAGTAAAGAAGTTTTATTATTAGCTTATGATCTGCAGCCGGGATCACGTAAGATCGTGTATTCGCTTTGTGAACTTTCGATCAAGCTGGAAGAAACGGTACAGGCTGTTGAATACTATAAAGAATTTATCCAGATCGCGCCGAGAGATACAGGACGTTTTATTTTACAGTATAGGCTGTATGAAGCACAGGATGTCAGTCTGGAAGAACGCATCGCTGTACTTGAGGAATATAAGAAAAGAGATTATCGGGAAAAATGGGCATATGAGCTGGCTTATCTGTATCACAGGATCGGACTTGCCACAAGATGTGTGGAAGAATGTGATGAACTGGTTTTATGGTTTGGAGAAGGCAAGTATGTCATAAAAGCGTTAGAACTTAAAATGCTGCACGCACCTCTGACGCCGGAGCAGCAGGAAAAATACAATGCAAGATTTGCAGTACCGGAACCGGAAGAGAAAGTGCAGGAAGAGCAGGAGCCTTCTATGCCGATCGAGATCAAATCTGTAGAAGCTGCAGGTGTGATCACAGCGGAAATTCCAACAAAAGAAGTAGAAGCGGAAATAGAGGCTGAAGATCTGTATCCACAGGAAGAAGCAGAAACTGAGAAAGAGGCTGCTGAGGAAGAGCCTGAAGAACCAGAAATATCTGCTGAAAGTGAAGACATGGAATCTGTAGATTCTGCAGAGACAGAAGTAGACGAAGATGCTGACATGAAGATCGTAAGTCCTGATATTGATGATATTCAGGTAAAGACGATCGATGTCGGTGATGAATACAGCACGATCAATCTGCAGGAAGCACTTGCTAAGAACATAGCGGAAATGCTGGCAGAAGAGGATATGGAAGCATCTGATGCAACAAAGGCACTTCCGGTGGATTCTATTTTTCAGGCAACAACACAGAAAATAGAAGATATGCCTGCTTTCAGGGAAGAAGAGAAGAAGGAAGAGCAGGAAGCAGAGCCGGAGCCTGAATCTGTGGAAGAAGAAGCTACAGGAATAGAAAACACTGAGCAGGATAACGAGTCTGCAGAAGTAGCAGAGATTTCCTCAGAGGAGAAAGAAACAGTAGAGGAACCGGAAGAGGAAGTTTCAGAGACTGAAGTATCAGAAGAAATTCCTGAGACGGAAGAACTGGAAGAAATCGAGGAAGCAGAACCGGTAGAGGAGTCAGCAGAAGAACCGGAAACTGCAGCAGAACAAGAGCCGGAGCAGGAATCCATCGAAAAGAAAATTACAGAGGGTATCACAGAAGTAGAAGATACTGAACCTGTAGAAATAACAGAGATTTCCACGGAAGAGGAATCTGTAGAAACCGAAGAAGTAGAAGAAATCCCGGAAAAAGAAGAACCGGAAGATATCAAACCACTTCTGTTTGGCGGGGACAAACCGTTACCGGAAGCACTGATCCAGGCAGTTCAGACTGTCGCAATGGAAGCAGCAAAGGAAGCGGCCAAAGAGGCTGCAAAGCAGGCAGCACAGGAAGTGGCACATGAAGCAGTAGAAGCCATTAAAGAAATGACGCCTGCTAAAGAGGTTGCGGAAGAAGAAACAGAAGCAGAAACGATTAAAGAAGAAGAGACGCTTGTAAAAGAGCCGGAACCGATGGTGGAAAAACAGATCACCGGTCAGCTCAGCTTTGCAGATATTATGGCAGAATGGGAAGAAACCAAAAAAGCCAATGAAGAAAAGCATTTACAGGAAATGAAGCAGCGTGTTTTGGAGCAGACAGGTCCTCTGTTATCGGATTTTGATGCAGCAGCAAGAGCCAGTGTCCAGTCAGATCTGGATATGATAAATCCGGTTCTTGATGTATTCTCCGATACGGATGATCTTGCTACGGAAGTAGAAGATGCATTAAAGGAAGAAACAGCAGAAGAAAAGACCGAGACAGAAGAACCGGTTGAAGCAGAAGAGCCGGCAGCAGGGGATGTTGATCTGCCTGAAGAAGAATCTGTAGAAGATATTGTTGCTTCCGTAGAACAGACAGATTATGTGGCTGAACCGGAACAGGAAGAATCTGTGGAAAAAAATGATATAGAATCCGGAACAGAAACAGATCCTGTATCAGATGAAGAGACAGAGGAAACAGAAGAATTACAGGATCGTCCGAATAAATTTAATACAGCAGAGATCAACGGTTTGGAAGCCAAGCTGATGACAGCACTTGAAAACCAGCATTATGATACAAGCAGTATGCAAATGCAGGCTCTGGAAGAGGAGATGGAACAATCCGAAAAAGATTCCAGACCGGAGGATTATATTTCATTATCCGAGATCGAAAAGCAACAGGAAGCTGTTCTGGCAGAAAAACAGGAAGAAAAGCCGGACAGTCCGGAAAAGCGTACGCTGACGAAAGCAGAAAAGGAAATGTTTGGTGCGATCGCGCAGACAAAAGAGCTGCAGGAACAGATCGCACATGCACTGGATACTATTTCACTCGTTCCGTTTACCGGTAATGCGATCATTACAGGAGATAAAGGAACAGGCGCTCTGACGATCGCGCAGAATATTGCACTGGATATGCGGTCAAATGATTCTTTCACAGGAAATACAGAAACTCTGACAGCAGAGGAACTGGATCAGAAGGATATTACGACATTATTTGAAAAACAGCAAATGGTGCGATCATTATCGACCATGCAGGGGATATCAAGCAGTCTGTATGCCAGAGTATGTTAAAAGCCTGTGATGAAATGCAGGGGAAAGGCATTCTGCTTATCCTGACAGATACAAAGCAGGATATGGACAGACTGATCCGTATGAACCCGAAGGTGCAGGATTACTTTAATGTCAAGATAGACATTCATGTTCTGGATAATGACGGACTTGTAAACTTTGGACGGGAATATGCAAGAGAGCAGGAATATTCCATTGATGATATGGGTGTTCTCGCGCTTTATAACCGGATCGAGGAAAGACAGACAAACGAGCATGCGGTTACAGTAGAGGAAGTAAAAGAGATCATTAACGAAGCAATCAAACATGCGGACAAAAAGAACATCTCCCATTTTATGGATGTTGTTTTTGCAAAGCGGTATGATAAAGAAGATATGATCGTATTAAGAGAGAAGGATTTTATCAAAAAATAGAAAAGGGGTTAAGGTATGACAGAAAGCAAAAAAACAGGATTGTCCGGTTATGATCACCGAGGCAGATGCTTATCTTTTGCGCAGGGTACACATTATGAAATCTATGAGAAAATGGGTGCACATGTGGCAGAAATAGATGGACAGAAGGGAGTTTACTTTGCAGTATGGGCACCGAACCAAATGCCAAGTATGTGAATGTGATTGGTTCTTTTAATAACTGGGATATCTTTTCAGGATAATATGGATCGTATTTCAGAGGGAGGTATTTTTGCATTATTTATTCCGGGCGCAAAGATTGGTGATATGTATAAATATGTGATCACGACGAGTGATGACAGAAAATTGTATAAAGCAGATCCTTACGGTAATTATGCACAGCTCAGACCGGATAATGCATCTATCGTAACAGATCTTTCCGGTTTCAAATGGACAGATTCCGTATGGCAGACAGAAAAAGCAGACAAAGATATTTTAAAGCAGCCTATGGCAATTTATGAATGTCATATCGGTTCCTGGATGAAGCATCCGGTCAGTGATCCGGAGAAGGAAACAGGATTTTATAATTACCGCGAATTTGCAGATCGTTTTGTAGAATACTGCAAGGATATGAAATATACACATGTAGAGCTGATGGGAATTTCAGAGCATCCGTTTGACGGTTCCTGGGGCTATCAGGTAACAGGCTATTATGCACCGACTTCCCGTTACGGAACGCCGGAAGATTTCATGTATCTGGTCAATTATCTGCATAAACATCATATTGGTGTTATTCTGGACTGGGTTCCGGCGCATTTTCCAAAGGATGAATTCGGTCTGGCAAATTTTGACGGAACATGTCTGTATGAGCATCCGGATGCCAGAAGAGGAGAACATCCCGACTGGGGAACAAAGATCTTCAATTATGGTAAACATGAGGTCAAGCAACTTCCTGATCGCCAATGCCATGTTCTGGGTCAATAAATTTCCATATTGACGGGCTCAGAGTAGATGCGGTAGCTTCCATGTTATATTTGGATTACGGCAGAGAAAACGGACAATGGCTGCCAAATGAATTCGGTAATAATAAAAATCTGGATGCGATCGAATTTTTCCGTCATCTGAATTCCATGATGAAGAAAAAATATCCGGGCACAATGATGATCGCAGAGGAATCCACTGCATGGCCGCTTGTAACAGGCGATCCAAAGGAAGGCGGACTTGGCTTTACCTTCAAATGGAATATGGGTTGGATGCATGATTTCTGTTCTTATATGAGCCTCGATCCGATCTTTCAGAAAAGATAATCATTATAAACTGACATTTGCCATGAGCTATAATGAAAGCGAAAATTATATTCTGCCGCTTTCCCATGATGAGGTTGTGCACCTGAAATGCTCTATGCTCAATAAAATGCCGGGCTTTTATAAAGATAAATTCGCAAATCTGCGAGTAGGATATACATATATGTTCACACATTGCGGTAAGAAGCTTCTGTTTATGGGACAGGATTTCGGACAGGACTGCGAATGGTCGGAAGAAAGAGAGCTGGAGTGGCATTATCTCGAAGATAAAGAGCACAGCTCCATGAAATATTATATGCAGAAGCTGCTGGAGATCTACAACAAATACCCATGTCTGTCTGAAAATGACAATAACTGGAAGAGCTTTGAATGGATCAATGCGGATGATAAGGACAGAAGCATTTACAGCTATATGAGGAAATCGGAAAACGGCAGAAATAATATACTGGTCGTTTTGAATATGACACCAATGGAACGGAAAGACTATCAGATCGGTGTTGATAAAAAAGAAAAAGTATAAACTGCTTTTAAACAGCGATGATGTGGATTTTGGTGGAAACGGTGGTACAATTCCGAAAGAAATCACTGCAAAAGCAGTGAAATGTGATAACAAACCATATTCCCTGACATTTGATCTGCCGGCTTATGGTGCTGCATTGTTCTTGTTTTAAACAGCATTCTCTTTAGAAAAAAGAAAAAGAATCCGAAATAAAAAGGTAAGCACATTGTGCTTACCTTTTTTGTAGTGAGGAAGGAAATCGCACAAGCGAAGCTTGTATTTGATTTCATCTGAACGTATAACGAGAAAATCGTAAAGTGCGAAGCACGACTGACGGCAAGACCGGCAGGATTTTTGAGTTATGGCGACAAGGAAAGAAACCCAGAAAAGAGGATCCTATGAGAATCAACTTTACGAATATACAGGTCAATCAGGAAAAAGAAATATCAAAAGCACAGACAGCAGAAAAGAAAGAGATAAGAGCTGCTGCTGTATTTGCAGAAAATCCGTTTTCAGCTACGCAGACAAAACAGGGTATTTACGATAAACAGGGAAAAACGATGGAGGATATCCAGGCAGAAACTTCTTATGTGGATACTGCCTCTTTAAAAGATTATATGACAGTCATGGCAAATACCATGTCTGCGGATGATTATCAGACACTTGTAAAGGACGGCGTAAATCCGGGCAGGATCGAAGCAGGTGATGCTGTTACGATCATGGATCACATCAAGGCGGAAATGGCAAAATCCGGTACTGTGATCACAGGTTTTAACAGCAGTGATGATTTTTCACTGGATAAGCTGACAGCACTTGCCGGTGATGCAGGTTATGCACAGAGTCTGATGGCAGCATTTTCCGAAAATGACATTCCACCTACGGAAGACAATGTAAGGGAAGCGGTAGATGCAAAAGATCTTGCCATGCAGATCGGTGATGTTACGGATGATATGAAGCAGTATCTTTTGGAAAATGAACTGCCGGTTACGATTGCAAATACATATAAAGCGAAATTTGCCGCCACCTATCAGGGACAGGAAAAGGATCAGGCAGTGGCAGCAGATCCTGCATTTGCCAAGCAGATAGGCAGTGTGATTGAAGAAGCAGGGCTTGTTGCGGATGAACAGACAAAAGCAGATTGTATGTGGCTTGTCGGAAGAGATATTCCACTGACAGCGGAGCATCTTCTTCTGCTGCAGGATATGAATCGTATGGAGCAGGGGAATGAAGCTGCTGTTACAGAAAAGATAGTAGAAGCGTTAAAAGAAGGAAAAGCACCGAAAGAAGCACTTCTTGCCGGAGAAAGCCTTCTGGAAAAAGCAGAAAAGATCATGGATGAGGCTGCTTCTATCAGTGATGAAGCTGTTGATAAGGTTGTTTCTAAGGGACAGATCTGTAATATCCGGAATCTGGCAAAAGCACAGGACGATCTGGAGATGCAGAAAGAAGCTTCCGTTTCATCCGGTGATGTTACGGAAACGGATGTGCAGCTGTCCGGGCAGCAGATCCATGCAAGGCGTGTTATGGAAGAAGTACGGCTTCAGATGACAGTCAGAGCCAATCTGCTTCTCTTACAGAGCGATTATGCGATTGATACACAGCCAATCGAGGATCTTGTGGAAAACCTTAAGAAAATAGAGCAGCAAAGTGGAGAAACCATGGGAATTTCTCTTTCGGATGAAGCGATGGATGAGGTTTGGAAGGAAAACAGCCATAAGATTATGCAGATCGGTCAGATGCCTGCAGCAATCCTCGGCCCGATCGGCAGACAGATCGGCGGTTATCAGCTTTCCGGTATTTATGAGGCAGGTCTGAGCCGTCAGAGCCAGTACCAGAAGGCAGGAGAAAGCTATGAAGCACTGATGACACAGCCAAGAGCGGATCTGGGAGATTCCATCAAAGATGCGTTCCGGAATGTAGATGATCTGCTTTTCGAAAACGAAATGGAAGCTACGGATGCAAACAGAAGAGCTGTCCGTATTTTAGCTTATAACCGGCAGGAGATCACAAAAGAGAATATTGAAGAAGTCAGATACGCAGATGCAAAGCTGCAGAACTTGCTTTCTGAAATGACACCTGCCAGAGTGCTTCAGATGATACGGGAAGGTGTCAATCCGCTGGAGGAGACAGTGGATGAGCTGACTGCTTATCTGCAAAATCAGCAGACAGCCTATGTGGACAACGAAGAAAGATTCAGCCGGTATTTATATAAGCTGGAGCAGGAAAAATCCATTTCCGCAGAAGAAAGAGCATCTTATATCGGTATTTACCGTCTGATCCGTCAGATTGAAAAGGGAGACGGAAAAGCGATCGGAACCGTTGTTGCAAGCGGGCAGGAACTCACCTTTTCTAATCTGCTTTCCGCTGTCAGAACGGGGCAGAAAAAGAAAGTAGATGTAAAGGTAGATAATGATTTTGGTCTGCAAAAGGATGTACTGCAAAAAGGAGAAAGTATTTCTGACCAGATCGACAGCTATTACCGGTATCGGGCAAAGGAGCTGTTTGATGTACTTTCCATGGAAACCGTGCAGACGGAAATGGAAAGCATTTCTATCATGCAGAGCAGGGAAGAGCTTGCGCAGATGCGGGAAGATCTGACAGTGCAGGAGCCTGTAGTTGAATTTCTGACAGCTTTCGGACAGCCTGTGCATGCACAGAATATGGCAGCAGCAAAACAGATATTTAACAGCCGCGGAGATATGTTCAGAAAAATAAAGGATGCAGAGTCTGAAATGGAAGAGACAGATATTTTTCCGGATGTCGACGCTGCTTTTGAAGAGCTGTTATCTCATTTTAACGATGTGGAAGAAGCAAAGCAGTCTTATAAGGACTTTACCGATACAATGCAGGAAGCAGTGGAGGAAGCTGTTTATGAACAGTCGGATCTGCTCGATATCAGAGCACTTTCTTTGGTTGCCAAGCAGCTTTGTTTATCTTCTCATCTGGCAAAAGAGGAATGCTATGAAATGCCCGCTGTGATACGCGGAGAACTGACAAGTGTTACTGTCCGATTCCGTCATACAGAGCAGAAAGAAGCATCCGCTTCTTTACAGGTAACTTTGACGGATGGAGAGATCATAGCTGCAAAGTGTAGACAGGAAAATGGCAGAATAACAGGATATATCGGCTGTAACAGGGAAGATACCATGCAGAAATTACAGGAAAAAGAGGAAGATTTTAAACAGTCTGTTCTTTTCGGAAACAGGATATTCTGCCGATATTACTATTGTATATAGTCAGGATATTAAAAATTCTTATTATGATACGGAGCAGTTTGCAGGGAAGCAGATGCATACAAATACAGAAAACCGGTCAGAAGAGGTACAGGGAAGTCATACTTCTGCAAATGGTCTGTATCAGACAGCAAAACAGCTGATCAGACTGTTAATGGAATTATAAGCAGAAAGGTGAACAGGTATGAAGATCAATTACAATGTATCGGCGGTTGTAGCCAATGCAGCACTTACAGTGAATGAAAAAAAAGTTTAATGTTTCAACAGAGAGATTATCGACAGGTTATAAGGTAAATCATGCAAAGGAAAATCCATCCGGAATTGCGATCGCAAAGCGTATGAATGCACAGCTCAAGGGGCTTTCACAGTCTAAGGATAATGCAAGTACGGCAGTTTCCGTTGTCAGCACGGCAGAAGGTGCACTGACAGAAATACAGTCCATGATACAGCGTATGAATGAGCTTTCCGTACAGGCAGCAACAGGTACAAAAACAGATTCCGACAGGGGAATCCATTCAGGCAGAGATAAAAAGAGCTGAAAGAAGAAATCGAACGTATGAAAAATGATACGGAATTTAACGGCAAAAAGCTGTTAAACGGCGATTGCGATCTAAAAGGCTATGCAGATGCAAAGGGCATTAAGGTAAGCTATTATTCCGATGAAACACCGGTCGCAAATTATAAGTTCAGTCTGGTAAATCCGATCCCGCTTGATCAGGATGGAAATGTAGATCTGAAAGACGGTAGTGTAACACTTCTGCAGGATGGCAGTGAAAATGCATTCCCGAAAGATGCCAAGATCACTTATGACGGCGACAAAGTAACTGTCACAGCAGCAAATGAATTTGAGATCACATTTAAAGTAGATAAGAATGTTACAACAACAAGCCAGGATGGCAGCATCTCACTTGATATCACCGGAATCGGAGCCATGCGCGTCCAGATCGGAGCCAATGAAGGACAGGTGCTTGCGATTCGTATTCCGGAGGTTTCTCTGGATACACTTGGTCTTTCCGATATCGATATTTCCACACAGGAAGGTGCGCAGCGGGCAATAGAACTTTCCAAGCAGGCAAATGCTTATATTTCTTCTGTCCGCTCCAGAATAGGTGCTTATGAAAACAGACTGGAGCATACACAGAGCAGCCTCGGTGTCACAGAAGAAAATGTGACAAGTGCTTTCTCCCGTATCATGGATACAGATATGGCAGAGGAAATGACAGAATATGCAAACCAGCAGGTGCTCAATCAGGCAGGCATTTCCGTTCTGACACAGGCGAACCAGAGACCGGCAGAAGTACTGCAGCTGTTACAATAATTGTCATATATTTGCGTCAGCAAATGTATGACAAATAACTTGCAAAAGCAAGTTATAGAATATTGCCACATATTTGCGAAGCTTGTCACATATTTGCGTCAGCAAATGTGCGACCAAAATGTGCGGCCAAATAACTTGCAAAGCAAGTTATAGGACATTAGAGGACTCCTACATGACAAACGAAAAAAAACAGGAATTTACACTGCGGATCACGCAGGCAAACAAAAGCCAGCTCATTGTGCTGTTATATGAAATTTTTCTGCAATATATGGAAGATGCAAAAGATGCGCTTGCGGACGGACAGAAAGATGCTTTTCACAGAAGCATGGAAAAATCCATTGACTGTCTGCGGGAGCTGACAGATAGCGTGCAGGAAAAAAAAATGAGCTTGGCAGAACTGTTCTGGGTTTATACTTATATGTCAGCAGGCAGCTTGGCATAGCCCTTTGGCAGTAAAAAGCAGAACCGCTTTTTGAAGCAGAAAAGGTGATGCGCAGACTTTACGAAATATATAAAGAAGATGCTGTCAACGATACGAGTGATCCTGTCATGCAGAAGAGCCAGCAGATTTATGCAGGTCTGACCTACGGACGGGAAGATCTGACAGTCAGCAGTCAGGATGGCAGCAGCAGTCGCGGTTTTTACGCATAAGACAGATAATAAAAATAGTAATATTATGATACATCCTTTTCACAGGATAATAAAATTTTAGATAAAAACAAAGAATAAAAACAAGCCAATGCTGCAAAACCAAAAAAGAACAACAGGCTTCCGATCATGACCAGATTTTTGCCCGAAAGAGATGAAAGAAAAAGTAAAAAGGCAGGGATAAACAGGATCAGAATGGTTGTTGGCAGATTACTGAGACTCAGCAGTATGGCATTTTTTAAAGTGTCTTTTAAAGTTGCTTCATAAAAGGAAAGCAGCGGAAACGCATAAATGATAATGGAAAATAACACAAACAGCAGAATCAGAAACGGAACTTGTAGCAATACATATTTCCGGTCAAGTATAAAACAGACAATATACAAATCTGTCAGGAAAAAAGCACATAAAAGAAAAAGACAGATCCATAAAGGCGTTGCAGATTTAAACTGCTTTCGAAAACAATGCATATAGTTTTTATGGATTGAAATACCTTCTTTCCGGATCATTTTAATACTTGTATTATATAATGCGCAAAGTGAACTCCCTATTGTAAAAAGAGGGAGCGATGTCAGAATAAAGAGAAAATTAAGTTCCATCAGATCAAAAAAACATTCTAAAATCCGAATCAGTGGATTATCAGCCTGAAAAAAATCCTTCATAAAAATCATTCCTTTCTTTAAATCATCCATATTATAAATTGATTATAAATTGAGTATACAGGAAATATGTGTTTATTGTTAGTACGAAATACATATTTGGCAAGAATTGCAAAATAAAAAGCAAGAATCGTAAAGAATCAAATAAAAAAAATGTATAATAAAGTTATGTTATTACACAACGGGGCCTGTTATTGGGAATAGCAATGCAAAGTAAAAAACAAAGGGTATTGTAAGGAGGAAAAAAATGAAGAAGTTAATTGCAAGTATTTTGTGCGCATGCACAATATCATCTCTTCTTGTCGGTTGTGGCAGTACATCTGATCAGGCTGATCAGGCTGGAGATACAACTGCTGAAACACAAACGGATGCAGAGAGCGAAGAAAGTACAGAAAGTACAGGAGATGCAAAGACAAATGCAGATGCGGATCATGTGATCAATGTCTGGGCATTTACAGATGAAGTGCCCGGTATGATTGAAAAATACAAAGAATTGCATCCTGATTTTGATTATGATATCAACACAACAATTATTGCAACAACGGATGGTGCTTATCAGCCGGCACTGGATCAGGCACTTGCATCAGGTGGCTCTGATGCTCCTGATATTTATTGTGCAGAAGCTGCATTTGTACTGAAATATACACAGGGTGATGCAGCACAGTATGCAGCTCCTTATGAAGATCTTGGCATTGATGTAGCTACTATGACAAAAGATGCGGATATTGCGCAGTATACGATGGATATCGGAACAAATCCTGACGGAAAACTGGTTGCACTTGGTTATCAGGCAACAGGTGGTGCTTTTATTTATCGTCGTTCCATTGCAAAAGATGTCTGGGGAACAGATGATCCGGCAGAAATTACAAAGAAGGTTGGTCCCGGATGGGATCAGTTCTACAATGCAGCAGCTGAATTAAAAAGCAAAAGGTTATGGTATTGTTTCAGGTGATGGCGATATCTGGCATGCAGTGGAAAACAGCTCAGATAAAGGTTGGATTGTGGACGGAAAATTAAATATCGATCCAAAACGTGAAGAGTTCTTAGATCTTTCCAAAAACTGAAAGACAATGGTTATCATAATGATACACAGGATTGGCAGGATGCATGGTTTGCAGATATGAAGGGCGAAGGTGCACAGCAGATTTTCGGTTTCTTTGGTCCTGCATGGCTGATCAACTATACACTTGCTCCTAACTGTGGTGGCGAAAAGGTTGGAGAAGGTACTTATGGTGACTGGGCAGTATGTGAGCCTCCAATCGGTTTCTTCTGGGGCGGTACATGGCTTCTTGCAAACAAAGATACACAGAAGAAGGAAGCTGTAAAGGATATCCTTGAGTGGATTACACTTGACAGCAGTGAAGAAGGTCTGCAGTATATGTGGGCAAACGGTACTTATAATGGAGAAGGTGGCACAAAAGACTGTGTAGCCAGTGGAACAGTTATGTCAAAAAATCTGACGGATCCGTGGATTTCCTTTGGCGGACAGAACATGTTTGATGTATTTGTTCCGGCTAACTCTTATGCAAAGGGTACCAACCTGACACAGTATGATGAGACAATCAATACTTACTGGAGAGAACAGGTTCGTGAATACACAGCAGGTAATAAGTCCCGTGAGCAGGCAATTGCAGATTTTAAACAGCAGGTAGCGGATAATCTGGACGTAATCGTAGAATAAAAATGATCTGAAGCCTCATCCCGGTTAAGGGATGAGGCTGTATCATACATCTTTTGATGTATGAAAGGAATTGGAGGTGAAAGATGTGAGAAAAAGAAAGCATCACGGATATGCAAAATACGGTTACATATTCAGTATTCCTTTTATGGTTGCATTTATATTGTTTTCTTTATATCCGATCGTATATACAGCTTTGATTGGTTTTACAGATCTGAAGGGTCTCGGAATGACAAATTTTCATTTTCTGACAGAAGATCCCTTTCGTAATTTTAAAATTATATTGACCAATCCGTCTTTTCAACAGGCGTTAAGAAATACAGTTTTCCTGTGGATCTGTAACTTTATTCCACAGATATTATTGGCACTTTTGTTAACTGCATGGTTTACAGATAAACGAAGTAAGGTAAAAGGACAGGGATTATTTAAGGTTCTTTTCTATATGCCGAATATTATTACTGCTGCAACTGTGGCAATCCTGTTTAATGCTTTATTCGGATATCCGATGGGACCGGTAAATGATCTACTTGTAAGACTTGGTATCACTAATGAGCCTGTAAACCTGCTCATTAATAAAAAAGCAGTTGCAAAGGGTGTTGTTATTTTCATCCAGACATGGATGTGGTATGGCTATACAATGGTTGTCCTGATTTCCGGTGTACTTGGTATCAGTCCCGAGATTTTTGAAGCAGCGGAAGTAGATGGCGCGAATCGTGTACAGACATTCTTTTATGTTACGATTCCGAATATTAAAACAATTTTGTTGTTTACACTTGTTACAAGTCTTATCGGTGGTCTGAATATGTTTGATATTCCAAAGCTGTTCCTGCTTGGCGGACCGGATAATGCAACACTTACAACAAGCGTATTTATTTACAATCAGGCATTCAGTGGCAGTTATATGTATAACAGGGCAGCAGCAGCGAGCATGATCATGTTCCTGATCATCTGCGTTATCTCAGCATTTATGTTCTACATTTTAAGAGATAAGGATGAAGAACTCAGACTTCGTGAGATCAGAAGACAGGAAAAGAAGTACAGACAGGAGCTGAAGGCACAGAAAAGAATGGAAAGGGAGGGTGCAAATGTTACACAATAAAGAAAATAGAATTCTGAAGATTGTGATCTACGTTGTATGTATTCTGCTGGCGATCATCAGTATTATGCCCTTCTGGATCATGATCATGAATGCGACGAGATCGACAACGGAAATACAGCAGCATGCAATTTCTCTTCTGCCATCTACACATATGATCAAAAACTTGAAGATTCTGCTTGGAAAAAGCTTTAATCCTGCCAGAGGATTTATAAATTCCCTGATCATTTCCGTAGGTTCCACAGGGCTGGCGGTTTATTTCTCATCATTGACGGCATATGCACTGACAGCATATGACTGGAAACTGAAACGGCCGTTTTTCAGCTTTATCATGGCTGTTATGATGATTCCTGCGCAGGTTACGATGATCGGTTTTTACCAGATGGTTTATAAAATCCATATGACAAATAATCTGCTCATGTTGATTTTACCGGCAATTGCTTCGCCATCTATGGTATTTTTTATGAGGCAGTATTTACAATCCACTTTATCGATGGAAATTGTGCAATCAGCAAGAATTGACGGTGCAGGTGAATATTTTATATTCAATTCCATTGTCCTCCCTATTATGAAACCGGCGATTGCAACACAGGCAATCTTCAGTTTTGTATCCAGTTGGAATAACCTGTTTACACCACTTGTCCTGCTGACAGACCAGGATAAATATACCATGCCTATCATGGTCAGCCTTCTTCGGGGTGATATTTATAAGACGGAATACGGTTCTGTCTATCTGGGTCTGACATTGACCGTTTTACCACTGATCATTGTGTACCTGTTGCTTTCTAAGTATATTATTGCAGGTGTCGCATTAGGTAGTGTAAAAGGTTAATATAAAAGTATCTCTCTCATTCACAAAAAAAAAGGAAGCTTTTGGCTTCCTTTTTTGTTGAAAAGAGATGTTTAATTTACCTGTTCTTCGCGGAATTTATTACGGTATTCCGTTGGAGAACAATTGGTACATTTTTTAAAACACCGGCAGAAGGTAGTCAGATTATTAAAACCCGTCTGGAATGCAATGTCCGTGATCGGAATGTCGGTTGCAAGAAGAGACTGCGCAGCCTGTACTCTTTTGTGAGACAAATAATCATAAAAAGTTGTATTTGTATGGAGCTTAAATAAACGTGAAAAATGGTATTTGGAAAAACCAATGTAATCAGCAGCCTGTTCCAGACTCAGATCTTCCTGATAGTTAGCATCAATAAAGGTCAGAAGGCTTACGAACTTATCATAATGTTCCCTGTGTTTATTAATATTATCTGTATTAGCCTGAGTAACGGACTGATCATATTGTTCTTTTCCAATCAAAATACAGCTTTTCAGTAAAAGAGAAAATATCGTTGTTTCCCAAAAAATATCATTGGAAAAATACGTATCGATCATCTGCATCAGATTAGCATAAAATTCCTGATAAATAGAAGGCTTAGTAATGGCAGAGCAGTAATAAGCATCCATAAAAACAGGATCAAGTGTATGATAATCTTCCAGATTGGAAAAGGAATCGATATTGATCAGAAAAAATAAAGCGGGTACCTTCTTCCTGACAGATGATCTTGTGTAACATATTTGGTGGAATCAACAATATATCGCCAACATTTAAATGATAGGTCTTGTTGTTGGCAATAACAGTGTATGTGTTTTCTATGCATAGGATCATCTCCATTGCAGTATGATGATGTGTGGCATATCCTTCTACCTGATTATTGTACCATATGCGGATATGGGATTTGGGACTGTAATCGATCTGCTCCAGAGAGCCTGTCAGATTCCGCCCTACAAACTCAGTAACAGGCTGCTTATATTTTGGTGGTGTTTCTCTTTTTTCTGCCATAAAACTCCTCCTTTTACATGCATAAAACGCAAAATTACCTTCTTTTTCCATTATAAAATACAAATTGATAAATGGAAAGTTTTTGCGTGTATGATTCGCAATATTTGTAAACGATATCGCAAGAAATGTGAGGTTGCTGCAAAAGTAATTTTGTAAGATAAAAGCAGAAGTTAACAAAGGACGGAACAACAGTAGAGAGTATGAGGATTTTGCAATGAACAGAAAAGAAGCAGAAGAAAGAGCGGTTCATCTGGTTGATCAGATGACAGTAGAAGAAATGGCATCGCAGCTCAGATATGATGCACCGGCTATTGAAAGACTGCATATTCCGGCATATAACTGGTGGAGTGAAGGACTTCATGGTGTGGCAAGAGCCGGAACTGCAACCGTATTTCCACAGGCAATAGGGCTTGCAGCTACATTTGATCCGGTGCTAATAGAAAAAATAGGAGATACAATCGCGACAGAAGCCCGTGCAAAATACAATGCAGCTTCTGCGCATGGGGACAGAGATATTTATAAAGGTCTGACAATCTGGTCTCCTAATGTGAATATTTTCCGTGATCCGAGATGGGGACGCGGACATGAAACATATGGAGAGGATCCATATCTGACAAGCAGACTTGGAGAATCCTTTGTAAAAAGGATTACAGGGTGATGGATCTTATTTAAAAACAGCGGCGTGTGCAAAGCATTTTGCGGTACATTCCGGTCCGGAAAAGGAAAGACATCATTTTGATGCCAAGGCTACCAAAAAAGACATGTGGGAAACTTATCTGCCCGCTTTTCAGGCCTGTGTGGAGGCAGGTGTGGAATCTGTGATGGGTGCATATAACCGCACGAATGGGGAGCCATGCTGTGCCAACACTTATCTGATGGAAGAGGTATTGCGCGGTAAGTGGCATTTTGAGGGACATTATGTATCTGACTGTTGGGCAATCAAGGATTTCCATGAAAACCATAAAGTAACCAGAAATGCGGAAGAAAGTGCGTATCTGGCACTGGAAAAAGGATGTGATCTGAACTGTGGCTGTACCTACCGGGAGATTATGCCTGCTTATAAAAAGGGAGATCTGCCACTTTCCCTGATCCGCCGTGCGGCGATCCGTCTGTTTACAACAAGATTTCTGCTCGGAATGTTTGACAAAACAGAATATGATGAGATACCATATGAAACCATTGCCTGCAAAGAACATCTTGCGCTGGCAAAAAAAAAAAGCAGCAGAAGAAAGTATTGTTCTTTTAAAGAATGATGGTATTTTACCGCTGAAAAAGAAAAAAGGTATGACAATTGGCGTGATCGGACCAAATGCAGACAGCAGAGAGGCACTGATCGGCAATTATCACGGAACACCTCCGAGATATATTACGGTTCTGGAAGGAATCCAGGATTATCTGGGAGAAGACGGACGTGTATTATATGCACAGGGCTGTCATTTATACAAAGACAGAGAAGAGGCACTGGCACAGCCTGATGACAGGATCAGTGAAGCAGTCAGCTGTGCAGAACATGCAGATGTGGTTGTTCTCTGTCTGGGGCTCGATGAGACTCTGGAAGGAGAGGAAGGAGATACCGGAAATTCCTATGCTTCCGGTGACAAGCTGGATCTGCTTCTTCCACCGCCGCAGCAAAGGCTTTTGGAAGCAGTTGCGAAAACAAAGAAACCATTTATCGTCTGCCTGCTTGCAGGTTCTGCAATGGATCTTAATTTTGCGGATCAGGAAGCTGCTGCCATTCTACAGGCGTTTTATCCGGGAGCAGAAGGCGGAAGAGAAGTGGCAAGGCTTTTATTTGGAGAATATTCACCATCCGGAAAGCTTCCTGTCACCATATACCGGGATCTGACAGAAATGCCTGCATTTACAGACTATACGATGCGGGGAAGAACTTACCGCTATCTGACAAAAAAACCACTTTATCCGTTTGGCTATGGTCTGACCTACAGTGATTGTGTGATAGATGAAATACAGCCGGAAAAAGAATATACTTACGAAGATGCTGTAAAAGACGGTATAGAGATAAAAGTACATGTGGAAAACAGGGGCAGTTATGATACAGAGGAAGTACTACAGGGCTATGTGAAAGTACAGAGTCCGAATGAAGTGTTGCATCCGAAGCTCGGTGTTTTTGCAAGGATCCATATAAAAGCCGGGGAAGGACAATGGATCAGCCTGCATATTTCCAAAACTGCATTTTCTACTGTAACAGAGGATGGCGAACGTGTCTATGATGGTAAAAAGGCGCAGATCTTTATTGGATTCGGACAGCCTGATGAGCGGACAGCAGAGCTGCTTGGTGTCAACAGTCTGTCATTTGAAGTCTGATAAAATTTTTACTATGGAATAGGCAGAAGGATCATACATAAATAATAAAAAACAGGCATACACTGAAATAGAAAAATACATGATGGTGTTTGAAATGGGAGAATTTACATCTCAGAATTATATGTATATTTTTATTGTGTGTGTCTGTCTTTTTGTTTTGTTTTTGAGCAGCTTTCAGAAAAAAAGACGACTGGTGCTTGGTCTGGTGGAACGTGGCATTTTAGGTTTTGTGACGATCATAGGACTGGATCAGCTCTTTTCTTATCTGGCACTGGATCTGTTCGTCGGGGTTAATGTCTGGACGCTTTTGACAAGCACGATTCTAGGAATTCCGGGGGTTTGCATGCTGTTTTGCATGCAGCTTTTCTGAAAATCCGGCAGTTTTCACAAAAATGCTCTTTTTTGTAAAGAGGGGTTTACTTTTGTAAATCCCTCTTATATAATGCAGCTTACAGACAGATAGCAGTTCTGCTATCGGTGAAACAGTTCCTGTTTCACAATTTCCACGTTTTTAAAATTATATCATTTTGGAGGATGTATGATCTTTTTGTATGGAATCCTCTGTCTGGCAGTTGTGATGGATCTTTTTACGTTCCGGATCAGTAACCGGATCATACTGGCAGGATATCTGGCAGGCATCTGTTATCGGTGGCTGACAGATGGCTGGATAGGAACAGGCAGAGGTATTTTGGAAGCAGCGGTTTTCTTTTTGCTTCTCATACCGGTTTACCGCTTTGGTGCATTTGGAGGCGGTGATATCAAGCTTTTCAGCGTGTGTGCCCTGTTTACGGGAATTATGCACAGTATTTCTATTTTTATCTATGCCTGCTTTGCGGGCGCGTTCATTTCCATTATCGTATTGGCATATCGCCTGATTTTCAAGAAAACAAGAAAAAAAGCAGTCATCCATTTCAGTATTCCAATCCTGTTTGGCGTGATTGCACTACAAACAGGAGGAAGTATTTTATGAATCAATTACTTGCAATCTGTGACAGGGAAACAATCCTTGTGAAAACACTTTCTGCGTATTTAAAGACCGCTTTCATTTTTCCTATCATGGCATTTGATGATGCGGATCGTTTTCTGGCATTTGAAAAGGAACGGGAGGAAGAGGATATCTGCCTGATCGGAGAAGATTTTCTGGATGCTTTTCAGACGGAGCAGCTTCTCACAAAAGTCAGACGTCCGCTGTATCTGACGGAAGCAAAGAACGGCTCCGGTATTTATAAATACCAGTCGATCCATGAGATGGCAAAGGCCATTTTGAAGCTGTGTGAGGAAGAAGCACTTTTACCGGTAAAGGGAACTGCAACTACGGAAACAAAGCTGATTGCTTTTTACTCTCCGGCGCATCATATGCTGCAAAGTTCTATCGCACTGACGATGGGACAGATCCTTGCAAAAAATAAGAAGGTGCTTTATCTGAATTTTGAACCTTATTCCGGGTTTGAATATATCATGCAGAAGAAATTTGTATACGATATGATGGATATTCTGTACTTTTTACAGGAAGATGCGGAAAAATTCAGATGCAGATTGGAAAGCATGGTGGAAATGACCGGAAATCTTTACTACTTACCGCCCGTTTTTTCCTATCCCGATATGGAGGAAATCGATGAAAAAACATGGCAGGCATTTTTGCGGAAGATCATCCGGGAAACAGACTATGAAGTGATCATTCTGGATCTGACGGAGCAGGTAAGAGGACTTTTCTCTTTGCTGGAGCTGTGTGATGAGATTTACAGCTGTATTCCTAAGGATGGACTGGCAATGGCAAAGATGGAGCAGTATAAAAAGCTGCTCTCCCATATCAAAAAAGAGGATCTGCTTTCCAAAACGAAAGAATGCAAAATACCTGTTTTTAAGGAATTTTCCTATCAGGCGGCACTTTATACACATACGGAACTGGCGGATTATGTACAGAAGCTGATGGAAAAAAAGAGGAAGAAGATGAATGAGCTGAAACAGGAAATCAAAAGCCGCCTTCTGGAAAAGCTGGATCATTCCATGGAAATGGAAGATGAAGCGGTGCAGGAACTGGTTGAAAACGAAGTCTGGCTTATGGGGAAAGAGACATATATCCCACTGGCAGAGAAAAAGAGACTTTGCCGGGAAATTTATTATGCGATCCGGAAGTATGATGTTTTGCAGGAGCTACTGGAAGATGAAACTGTGACAGAGATCATGGTAAACGGTCCGGATCACATTTTCATCGAAAAGGAAGGCAGACTACAGCAATGGCAGACTGCCTTTGAATCAGAGGATAAGCTTCTGGATGTGATCCAGCAGATCGTTGCAAAAGCAAACAGAGTGGTTAATGAAAGCAGTCCGATCGTAGATGCAAGACTTTTCGGAAGCCGTGTCCATGTCGTACTGCCGCCTGTTGCACTCAATGGGCCGATCCTGACGATCCGCCGCTTTGGAAAAACACCGCTGCTCATACCGGAGCTTTTAAGACTTGGTTCTGTTTCACAGGAGATCTGTACTTTTTGGAAAAGCTTGTCATTGCGGGCTATAACATTTTTATCAGTGGCGGAACAGGCAGCGGAAAGACGACCTTTTTAAATGCACTTTCTTCTTTTATACCCCGCACAGAGCGGATCATCACGATCGAGGACAGTGCGGAGCTGCAGATTCAGGGAAATGACAATCTGGTAAGGCTGGAAACAAGAAATGCCAACGTGGAAGGCTGTAAGCCTGTGACGATCCGGGATCTGATCCGTGCATCACTTCGTATGCGGCCGGACCGGATCATCGTCGGAGAAGTCAGGGGCGCAGAAGCAATCGATATGCTGCAGGCCTTAAATACCGGTCATGACGGAAGTCTGAGCACGGGACATGCTAACAGTGCAGCAGATATGATAGCCCGTCTGGAAACAATGGTACTCATGGGGATGGAGCTTCCGCTTGCAGCGATCCGCAGGCAGATCGCCGGTGGTGTGGATCTGATCGTTCATCTGGGAAGACTGCGGGACAAGAGCAGAAGGGTATTGTCCGTATCAGAGGTTGTTGGTTATGAGCAGGGGGAAGTTCTGCTTTCTGTTTTGTATGAATTTCAGGAAACAGGAGAAAGGAATGGCAATGTGCAGGGCATATGGAAAAAGACAGGATCGCTTGTTCATACGGAAAAACTGCAGCAGGCGGGTATTACACTATGAATTATGACAAATATACATTCAGACGGCGGGAGATGATTTCGTTTCTGATTGCTGTTACAGTTCTGTTTTACTGATCGGAAAGCTTTTTTTCGGAACATTTTTGGCAGGCGGTCTCTGTATTGTTTTTTTTCCTTTTTATGGAAAAAGAAAAAGAAACAGCTTTTGGAAAAGCGGAAAAAGCAGCTTGTAAAAGAGTTTAAGGATCTGATCCTTTCCTTTGGTGCTTCTCTGAAGGCGGGTTATTCCATTGAAAATGCCTTTCTGGAAGCCTGCAGAGATCTGACTTATTTATATGATGCATCTGCGGATATTCTGCAGGAATGTAAGAGCATGAAACGACAGATGGAAAACCACATTTCTCTGGAAGCGCTTTTGAATGATCTGGGAGAACGAAGCCGGATGACGGATATCATGGATTTTGCAAAGGTATTCGCCACAGCCAAAAAAGAGCGGCGGAGATCTGAACGCCATGATTGCCAATACAGCAGATGTGATCGGTCAGAAAATAGAACTGCTCGCGGAAATAGATGTCATGCTGACCGGAAAGAAAATGGAACAGCGGATCATGCTTCTGATCCCACTTTTATCATGGGATATATTTCCCTGACTTCCCCCGGTTATTTTATGCCTCTGTATCAAAATCCAATGGGTATTCTGATCATGTCCGCCTGTCTCCTTCTTTATGCCACAGCTTATCTGTTATCTGAAAAGATCATGGAGATCCATATATGAAAAAATTAGTTTATGAATTTTGTTACCGGCTATTTGGGTATTCTGTTTTTCAAAAATTGTATCAGCCAAAGGTAAAAAGAACATTTAAGGATTTTGCATCCCACGATGGAAAACAGGAAGCTTTGCGGACATATTATGCAAGGAAAACCGCGGATCTGCTGCCTGTTCTGCTGGTAGGGATCTGTTTTCTTCTGCTTTTGTACGGAAAAGAGAAAACAGAATCCGTTCTGCAGAACGGTTATGAGCTCAGGCGCGGACAGTATCTGGAAGATCCGAGAGAGGTTGCACTTGTCATATCCAATGGCAGGGAAGAAAAAAATCTGGTCTATGCGCTGCAAAGCAGACAATTTACCAAACAGGAACTTACCGAAAAACGGGAGCAGTTGATAAAAGCTTTTGAAACCATATTGCTTGGAAATAATACATCTTTTGCTCATGTGACGGAAGATCTGAACTTACAGAAAGAATATGAAGGCTATCCGTTCCGGATCGATTGGGAAAGTGATGATTATACACTGATCGACAGTGATGGCAGTGTGAATACAGAGGAACTCAAAGAGCCAAAAGCTGTGCTTCTGACTGCGATCATGTCCTGTCAGGAACAGATCTGGGAACACAGTTTTTCTGTGATGGTATATCCTTATGTTTCCAAGGAAAAGCAGCAGGAAGAAGTACTGACAGATATTCTGCAGGATGCAGATGAGAAGCAGAAAACAGAAGAAGTAATGCAGCTTCCCAAAGAAGTACAGGGACAGACTGTCAGCTATCATCTTTCGGATCAAAATACAGTTCTGATCGCTTTTCTCTTCCTCCCTGCTGTGTTTCTCCTGCTTTTCCTCGCAAAGGATCGGGATCTGGAGAAGGAAACAGAGAAAAGAAGCAGGGAGCTTGTACTTTCCTATCCGTCATTTGTCAGCAAATTTACGTTGCTTGCAGGTGCAGGCATGACGGTTCCTTTTATTTTTCAGACAATGGAAAAAGAAGAGAAAAATCCTTATCTTGCCATGGAACTAAAGCTTTTTTGCCGGGATATGAAAAATGAGATGCTGGAACCGGCGTTGGACAAATTCGGAAAACGATGTGGAAGTGCTCTTTATCTGAAATTTTGCGCTCTGCTGATCCAGAATGTAAAAAAAGGAACAAAGGATTTTCTGCCTATGCTCCGGGAAGAAGCGGCTTCTGCCTTTCTTCTGCAAAAGCAGCAGGTAAAAAAAGCGGGAGAAGAAGCAGGGACGAAGCTTTTGTTTCCCATGGTACTGCTTTTACTGCTTGTTATGCTGCTTATCATGATTCCGGCATTTTTATCGTTTTCAGTTTCCTGACGTTTTCCGACATATGCATGGTAGTCTGCATCAGAAAATGTCTGAAATATAGATCATGCTACGTATCCGCTCGGGTGCGAAAGTGTGAGGCATATAACCTGTTTAAATCCGGAAAGGGGGTGAGAAGATGCAGGTGATCAAAGAAATCTGGCGTGATGAAAAAGGAATCGGAACAGTGGAAATGATCCTGATTCTGGTTGTTTTGATCGGACTTGTTCTGATTTTTAAAAAGCAGCTTACAACAATCGTCAATAATATTTTCAAGACCATTTCAACAGAAAGCGGCAAAGTCTGAGCTTTGCGAAGGGAGGTATCAAATGAAAAAAGGATCTGTTACTGTCTATATGACATGGATGCTGGCGGTGTTACTGTCTTTGTTTGTGACGGTCATAGAAGGTGCCAGACAAAGAGCGATCAGCATACAGGCAGAAACCGCTGTGGATCTGGCAGTGTATTCTGTGTTTGCAGAGTATAACCGGGCACTTTTTGATGCATATGATCTTCTTTTTATAGATACCTCCTATGGAGAAAAAAACAGGTTCTCTTGCGCGTGCCAAAAAGCATTTCAGTTACTATGCAAATGAAAATCTGATGCAGGGTCAGACGGCAGCTACGGCAGATCTGACAAAATGTTTTTTGTCGGATGTTTCTTTTCCGGCGTATGCGTATGCAACGGATCAGAAGGGAGCTGTTTTTGAAAAACAGGCGATCCGGTATATGGAGCAGAAATATGGGCTGTCCTATGTGGCGGAGCTGAAAAATGAACTTATCGCTGCTAAGGAGAGTGGATTATTGACAAGAGATGTGACGGCGGAAAGACAGCAGAACCAGCGTATCATAGAAGAAACGGAGCTTCCGAAAAAAGACACCGGAATGGTTGATGCGGAAGGAAATCCTGTTTTGGAAGAAACAGAGCTGGAAAATCCGGCGGATCAGGTGAATGGAAGCAGGGCAAAAGGTGTTCTCCTGCTTGTAACAGATCAGAAGCAGCATATTTCGGAACAGTCGATCAACCCTGCCCGCTTCAGCTCTCACAGAGAAGGAAAGCAGGAGGGAATCGGACTTACTTCCCGGGAGCAGGTAAAAACAGCGGAAAAGCTGTTGTTTGACAGTTATATTATGGAAAAATGCAGCTGTTTTCCGGATGAGGAAAAAGATGCAGGAGAATTGTCCTATCAGCTGGAATATATTCTGGGCGGAAAAAACAGTGATATAGAAAATCTGAAATATGTTGTCCACAGGTTACTTTTGATCCGGGAAGTCAGTAATGTTACCTACTTGTTTTCTGACGGCGCAAAAATGGCAGAAGCAGCGGCGATGGCTTTTGCAGTCGCTACGGCAGCAGGTGTTCCCGTACTAATTGAGCCGATCAAGATTTCCTTATTATTTGCGTGGGCTTATGCAGAGGCGGTGTATGATGTCAGAACACTTCTGGCAGGCGGTGGTGTGTCTTTGTTGAAAACAGCACAGAACTGGCATTACAGCCTGGAAGGAATGCTGCAATACGAAGGAGATACGTCAGTTAAAGATACACAGGAGAAAAAGCCCGGAGAATTATCTTATCAGGAATATCTGCGTCTGTTTCTGGCAGCGGAAGGAGAAGAGAAAAAAGGTGCTGCGTATGATGGACATTGTGGAAATGCATCTGCAGACAGAAGATGCATCCTTTTATCTGGCAGATTGTGTGGACTATCTCAGCATACAGGCGGAGGTCGGAAGTAAATATGGCTACAGCAAAGAATTAGAAAGAACTTTTTACTATTAAGTGCTATCAGGAAAGGAGGGTACAGAAGATGGCCTCTGGCATACATAAAATCAAAAGACAGAAAGGAAAAATACTCCAGACACAGTTTTATTATCCCGTTCAATCGAACAACAATCTCCCAAAAAAGATCTGCCAGAGACCATTTTCTGTACTCTTCTTCCGTATATGGTGTATGGATCAGGGAAGCATGACCGTAGAAGCCGCACTTGTTGTTCCGCTCTTTTTGATCGGATGTCTTATGTTATTATCAATTGTCACGATAACCCAAAATTATATGGACCGGCAGCTGAAACTGCATAAGACAGCCAGAGAAACGGCGGTTTTGGCAGCCGGTGTACAGGGCAGTCAGAGTGATATGATCCGTCTGCGCCGTGTTTATTCAGCTTCTCTGACACCGAAATGTCCGGGCATACGGACGATCCTTTTGGAAAATCACTGTATTGTCCATAAATTTAACGGCTATGATGCGACAAACGGAGATGTGACAGGAGAAAGTGCAATTTATGTTTTTCTGACGGAGCATGGATCTGTTTATCACAGAAAAAGAAGCTGTAAGCACTTAAATATCGATATTTTACCTGTCAGTGGCAAAGATGTCGGTGCAAAAAGAAACAAGGATAGAAAAATTTATGATACATGCAAAAAATGTCTGAAACTGACAAAAGAAGAACTGAAGCGGACGACCGTGTTTATTACAGATTATGGGGTAAAGTATCATACAGAGATCAACTGTCCGGATCTGAAACGGAGTCTGCACGTTGTATTGCTGTCGCAGGCAGAAGGGAGAGCAGCGTGTAAGGACTGCTGCAGGGAATAGAATGAAACGGGAATGGATCGGTTTTCTTTTTCTGCTTTTGTTATCTGTGCGGGATATCAGAGAAAAAAAGGTAAATATTGCTTTCCTTTTACCGGGGGTTGTACTTGCATTTTATCAAATGCCGGATGGGTTTTTACGGGCAGAGGTACCGGGTTTTTTGTTCAGTATCCTTTTGTTTGTTCTTTCCATTCTGACAAAGGAAGCGATCGGAAAGGGAGATGCATTTGCGGTTTTGCTGTGTGCCTGCTATCTGCCCTTTTATCCGGTGTTTTTTATTTTTGTGGCAGGGCTTTTTATGGCAGGTATTGCAGGGATCTTTCTTATTTTGGTGCGGAAAGGGAACAGAAAGACGGAAATACCGTATCTGCCGTTTCTTACGTTTTCTTATCTGATCTATTTGGTTAGTAATTTCTAAGGGACAAGATGATGAGCAATGGTTCAGTTATATTTAATATTAAAATGTAAGTGTCGACAGGTCATAAAACGACTCATTAAATTAGAGATGAAAACAGGAAGATATATAAAAATGGAACAGAAAATGAAAATGGGCGTGATAGAAAGCAGAAAAATAAAAAGAATACGGACAGAAAAATACGACAGAAAGGGTAGTGCGACCGTAGAGGCAGCATTTCTTCTGCCACTTCTTCTGGCTCTTTTTATGCTTCTGACAGAAACGGCCATTTTCTTTTATAACCGGGCAGCAGCAGTGGATCTGGCAGGGCAGGCAGTAATCCACGGTGCGCAGATGGAGCATGCGGGAAGGCGCGAAACAGAGGATAAGATCCTGAAGGAAATGCAGAAAATGGGGAAAAAGAGGCTGGTTTTTCTGACTAATGTGGATTATTCCGTTTCGGTTTCTTTATGGGAGATCAAAGCACAGATCAGACTGGAGCGAAAAAGTCCCCTGCTTTCCTTTTTTCGGGGGATGGGGTTTCGGGCAGGGGTATTTTCCGGACAGGTTGAAAAAAAGATAAAACGCTTGAACCCATCGAAAGTGATCTGGGAATCGCACCGGATCCGGCAGATCAGTAATCATGCAAAAAGAGAGGACAGATCATGAAAATAGAATATCAAAAACAGGCACAGGGCAGTTTTCTGATTTTGGGGAAATGGAGCAGGCATCTGCATTTTTCCTGCAGATGCTGGCAGAAAATGAGATATCGGGACTTTTTCCATGCAGTCTGCAGAATTTTAACGGAGAAAAGAGACTTTCCTATGCAGTCTGTGGGAGCAGTCTGGAGACATTTGCAAAAAGACAGGCTCTGACGGCAACAGACATACAGACATTTTTTACAGCTCTTTATCTGGTTTTATTAAAGCTGCAGGAATATTTCCTGCCTGCAGATGGTTTATTACTTTCCCCGGAAATGATCTATTTTTATGAGGGATCCTTTTATTTCTGTTATGATCCTTCTGTTTCAGCCGCTTTACAGGATAAGACCACGAATCTGGCGCAGGAGCTTTTGAGCATGATCGATCAGGAGGATGAATTTGCAGTTACCTATGCTTACCGGTTTTACAAGCTGGTGCGCGAAGACAGTCTCGGACTGGAAGCAATTCTGACGCAGATCATAGAAAAACCGAGGGAAAAAGAAAATGCTGCGGATTATTTCCCGGAAGAAAGAAAACAACCGGAGGAAACAGAGAAAGAGAAAAAAGAGATACAGAAAAAGTATACAGAGGATGAATCAGAAGAAAATATGAAAAATAAAAAAGTTCTGGTTCCGTTCTTTTTTACCGGTGTGATATTCTTAAGTCTGATTTTTATCGGTTATTGTATATATACAGGCAGAAATTCTGTTATGACGATGGTTTTTCCCATTTTTTTCTGTTGCTGCGGAATTCTTGGAAATGCAATTTTTTATCTGTATCGGAGGTCGCATTAGCCACTGCTAACATTGACATCAAAGGCAAGAAATGTTACCCTTTTAAAGATAGAAAAGGGTAACTGTATGAATGAGAAACTGGAAGATTTTTTTATAGAGCAGGGCTTTAAAAAGCTGATGGAATTTGTTCCCGGCTTTGCGGTTTATTTTATTATGGAAAACAGATATGCGAATGCAGTCTGTCTGATCGATCAGACAGACCATCCGGAAATTACCGCAGAGCAATATGAGCAGATCACAAAGAAGATCAGCTGGCGTTTTGTAGACGGTGGCTGTCTGGATGTACATATGTTATCTCTGATCCTGACAGATGATGAAAATGCCGCAATGCGGTTGTCCGGTGATGATGCTTTCTGCTGGCTGATCCTGGAGCAGGAAAACAGGCTTCTGATCCCGGAGGGCAGAGCAGAAGATTTTTATGGTATGAAGGAGCTTTTGACAAAATGTCTGGAAAAAGCCGTATGCACCAAAGGGCAGACTGGAGGATCCGGTCATTTATGACGCCAGAGGGCAGCAGTTTTATAAAAGCATCAAAGAAAGACCACTTGTCAATCATGCAATCTTTATTATCAATGCGCTTGTATTTACAGCCTGTATCCTGACAGGGGATTTTCTGTATGACAGAGGCGTATTGAACCGCGATCTGGTGTATAACAGCGGACAGTGGTACAGAATCCTGACCTGTATGTTTTGCATGCGGATATCACGCATCTGGTCGGTAATATGATGCTGCTTTATTTCTTAGGGGATATTGTAGAGCGGGCACTCGGACATTTTAAATATCTGCTTTTTGTATCTGGGAAGCGGAATTGCGGGAAGCTTTGCATCCATGGCATTTTCGTATTACTTTATGGATGACAGAAGTTCCCTTGGTGCAAGCGGGGCAATCTTTGGTATGATCGGCGGGCTTTTGTGGGTTCTTCTGCGGAACAGAGGAAAGCTGGAGATCATGACAGTTCCGAAGATCCTGTTTTTGATCAGTTATTCCTTATTTTCAGGATTTACGGGAAGTAATATTGATAATGCAGCACATGTAGGCGGTTTATTTAGCGGTTTTATTCTGGCGATTCTTTTATATAGAAAGAAACGCAAAAAACCGCAGGAAAGTAAAAACGGATAGAGACAGAGAGAAGGAAACAGATGAAGATCAATATTTATTATGGCGGCAGAGGACTGGTAGAGGATCCGACGATCGTTGTGCTGGATAAGATGCAGGCGGTTTTAGAGGAATTGAATGTTTCTGTAGAGCGGTTCAACTTGTATGAAATGAAAAATGCACTGACGACGCTTCCGCTGACACTCAAGGCGGCAGACGGTATTATTTTGGCAACTACTGTAGAATGGTTCGGTATTGGCCGATATATGCAGAGCTTTTTAGATGCGATCTGGATGTATGGAGATAAAGATAAGACCCACCAGATCTATATGTGTCCGGTTGTCATGAGTACAACTTATGGCGAGCAGGAGGCGAAACTGAATCTGAGTAATGCATGGGAGATTTTAGGTGGTCTTCCGGCGAGCGGTATTTGCGGTTATATTAAAGATGTTTATGAATTTGAGCAAAATAAAGATTATGTGACAATTATTGAAAAGAAAGCAGAGGATCTTTACCGGACGATCCACCAGAAGATAAAAAGCCTTCCGGCAAGTAATCAGGCAGTCAGTCAAAGTGTGGCACTCAATAAAGGTATGGAACTGACACCACAGGAATCGGAACAGCTTTCCAAATATGCTTCGGATGAGATTTATGTACAGAAGCAGAAAGAAGATATCCAGGAGTTATCAGCCTTATTTAAGGGTATGCTCGGCAAACATGAGGGTGCGCAGATACAGCAGATTTATGCACCGTTTGAAACGCATTTTCATCCCTTGCCCGGACAGAAAGGTTTGTATAAAATAGAGCTGACAGACAGAGAGGATGTCTTCTATATAAAAATAGAGCAGCATGAGCTGGAGATCTTAGAGGAAACAGGGACAAAACCCGATATTGAGATGACACTTACGGAAGAAGTACTGCAGAAGATCATACAGGGACAGGAAACGTTCCAAAAGGCGTTTATGACAGGCAATATTAAAATGAAGGGTGATTTCGGTCTGTTCCGTATGCTGGATGAAATGTTTATATTCCGGTAAACAGACAAAGAGATTTATCATGCAGGTTATATCAGAAGTTCAATAGAAAGAAAGGAAGATATAGTATGAAAAACGATTCATGTATTTTTTGTAAGATTGCAAATGGGAAATTCCATCAAGACATTATATGAGGATGAGAAGTTCCGTGTGATCCTGGATCTGGGACCGGCGACAAAGGACATGCACTGATCCTGCCAAAGGATCATTTTGCAAATTTGTATGAACTGCCGGAAGAAGAAGCAAAGGATGTGATCGTCCTGGCAAAAAAAATGGCAGCTAAAATGACAGAAAAGCTTGGCTGTGACGGCTTTAATCTGGTACAGAACAACGGAGAAGTGGCAGGTCAGACAGTATTTCATTTCCATATGCATCTAATCCCGCGTTATAAAGAGGACGGACAGAAGATCGGATGGAATCCGGGCAGTCCTTCTCAGGAAGAACTGGAAGAGATTAAAAATCAGATTCTTTCCTAGTGAGTGAAAAGATAAGTACGGGAAACAAAATCGAAAGATAAGAGAGGAATTTAACATGCAACAGTCAGGACAGACCTATCTGGAAACGATTTATTTACTGAAAAGAGAAAACGGACGCGTAAAATCTATTGACGTGGCAAAAGCACTTGGTTTTTCAAGCCGAGTGTCAGCCGTGCAATGGGTAAGCTCAAGGCAGAAGGGTATCTGGAAGTCGGTGAAAAGGGAGAACTGGTCCTTACAAAGGAAGGCAATAAGATCGCAAAGGATCTTGTGGAAAAACAGGAAACCCTGACACAGTTTCTGATGATGACAGCAGATGTGGATCAGGAAACAGCAGAAGACGATGCCAGAAAAATGATGCATTTTATCAGCAAAAAATCCTTTCAGGGTATTCGGAACTTTATCAAACAGGTAGAGGAACTTAATTAGAAAATTGGAGGAAAGACATGCAGACGAAACCGGACGTAGAGCAGATGCTCATGCAGTCTTTGAAAGAGCTTGTACTTGTAATACCTCTTGAAAAAATCACAATTAAAGAAATTACAGATAAGGCGCAGGTGATCCGTCCGACCTTTTATAACCATTTTCAGGATAAATATGAAGTGGTCGAACGCATCATAAAAGATGAGATCCTGCAGCCGATCCGTCCCCTTTTGCAGAATGATATGATCGATGAATCCATGATCCTGATCTTTAGCAATCTGCAAAAGAGAAAGAATTTTATACAAAACTGGCAAAAACAACAGGGCAGAAGAACAGCTTTGAAGAAATTGTCAGGAAATGTGTAGAGGAGCTGCTTCTGGAATTCATGATCTCCAAAACAGGAGAAAAGGTTGTGAAGGACAGGTGGCTGACGCCGGCAATGATCGCCAAATATTATGCGCAGTCTATGACATTTGTTGTCATGAACTGGATCCAGAGCGGAATGCTTCTGTCTCCAAAGGAGATCGCAGAGGTTTATGATTATATCATTACAAGATCCATGCAGGATATTATAGACGAGTTAAAGGAGTAAGTTACACCTAACAATTTTTTAAAAATGTAATAACCTGATATACAGATCGATCAATTTGTATATCAAATAAAAAACAAAGAAAAAGAATTGCATCTTCCTAAATGCAGTTCTTTTTTTATACTGCATTGCAGAGTAAGAGAAATATTGATTTCAGATCAAAGAAAGAGATGAGGAAAGTTATGGACAAATTTAGCAGAGGTATTGTAAAAAGCCGTTTTGTCATTTTCATCATCAGTCTGGTGCTTCTGATCCCGTCCTTTTTGGATACATAAGCACAAGAGTCAATTACGATGTCCTCTCTTACCTGCCAAAGGATATTGAAACAATGGTAGGTCAGGACGTTCTGATGGATGATTTTGGAACCGGTGCCTTTACAATGATCGTTACCGAGGGGCTCCCTATAAGGATGTCTCCAAACTGAAAGAAAAGGTAGAAGATGTTGACCATGTAAAAAAAGTAATCTGGTATGACAGCTTCGCAGATATCTCCATTCCGACAGAGCTTCTTCCACAGGAGCTGCAGGATGCATTTGCAAAAGGAGATGCGACTCTGATGATCGCCATGTTTGATACGACAACAAGTGCGGATGAAACAATGGATGCGATCGAAGAGATCCGTGATGTGACACAGAACCAGTGCTTTGTCAGTGGTATGTCGGCAGTTGTAACGGATACAAAGAACTTATCCAACAAAGAAACACCGATCTATGTACTGATCGCCGTTAGTCTTTGTAGTATCATTCTTTCCTGACAATGGATTCCTACATCATTCCGCTTTTCTTCTTATTAAGTATCGGAATGGCGATTGTATATAACTTAGGTTCCAATGTCTTTATGGGACAGATTTCCTATATTACGAAGGCGCTCGCTGCGGTATTGCAGCTGGGTGTTACGCTTGACTACTCCATCTTCCTGTGGCACAGCTACGAAGAACAGCAGGAGTTATGCGGCGGAGATAAGAAAGAAGCAATGGCAAAGGCCATCAGCGCTACATTCTCTTCCGTAGTCGGCAGTAGTATTACAACAATTGCCGGATTTATCGCACTTTGCTTCATGAGCTTTAAGTTAGGTCTTGACCTTGGTATTGTCATGGCAAAGGGTGTTCTGATCGGTGTAATTGCCTGTGTAACAGTTCTTCCGTCATTGATCCTGATCTTTGACGGCATTATTGAAAAGACAAAGCATAAACCACTGCTTCCGGAATTCCGGATTTCAAAATTTGTGGCAAAGCATTACATTATCATTGCAATAGTCTTCGTAGTGCTCTGGATTCCGGCAGTTTTCGGTTATAACAGAACAAGCGTATATTACAATCTGGATTCCACATTACCGGAAAGCCTGCCAAGTATTCAGGCAAATAATATACTGAATGATAAATTCGCCATGAATACAATGGAGATCGTTCTTGTGGATACAAACCTTTCCGCAAAGCAAAAAATGCAGCTGGCAAATGACATGAAGAATGTAGACGGTGTTAAAACCGTACTTGGTCTGGATGCACTTGTCGGACCGGCAATTCCGGATGAACTGATCCCGGATGACATCAAGAGCGAGCTGATACAAAGTGGTCGTGAAATGATGCTTGTCATGTCGGAATATAAGGTTGCATCCGATGAAGTCAACGAACAGTGTAATAAGCTGGAAGAGATCATAAAGAGCTATGATGACAGCGGAATGCTGATCGGTGAAGCACCTTGTACAAGAGATCTGATCAAGATCACAGATAAGGACTTTAAGACAGTCAGTGCAGTTTCTATCGGTGTTATCTTCCTGATCATCGCGGTCGTATTTAAGTCAATCTCGTTACCGGTCATCCTCGTTATAACGATTGAATTTGCAATCTTTGTCAACATGGGTATTCCGTATTATACAGGATCCGTTATCCCGTTTATCGCATCTATCGTAATCGGAACGATCCAGTTAGGTTCCACAGTCGATTATGCGATCCTGATGACGACAAGATATAAAGTAGAAAGAAATAATGGCAAGGATAAGAAGGAAGCGGTTACGATCGCACACCAGACATCAATCCGGTCAATCTTTGTCAGTGCCATGAGTTTCTTCGCAGCCACTTTTGGTGTAGGTGTTTATTCCGATATCGATATGATCAGTCAGTTATGTACCCTGATGGCACGTGGTGCGATCATCAGTATGGTTACAGTTTTACTGGTACTTCCATCCATGCTGATCATCTTTGATAAGCTGATCTGTGTAACAAGTATCGGAATTGGAAAGCGTTCTAAGAAAAATAAGGAGGAAGCATTATGAAAAAATCAGCAAAAGTAATTGCACTGGCATGTGCAACAGCACTTTTGACCACAACGATCTTTACAGATCAGGCATTAGCGGAAAAAGAAACTGATCAGGAGCTGAGTGAGCAGGAGGAAACACTGACAGATACATTAAATTCCCAGTTTTCTTCAAGCAATACTTCAGATGTAGATAAGGAAGAAACCGTATACGTTTTTACAGATGCCAACGGTAATACAGATCATATCTTAGTCAGTGACTGGTTAAAGAATAAGACCGGTGCAAAAACGATCGAAGATTCATCCGATCTGAAGGACATCGAAAATGTCAAAGGTGATGAAACCTTTGATGGCAGCGGAGATAAGATCACATGGAATGCGGATGGCAGCGATATTTATTATCAGGGTACATCTACAAAGCAGTCTCCGGTCAGCATCAAGCTTACTTATTACTTAGATGATAAGGAAGTTACACCGGAAGAAATTGCCGGTAAGAGCGGTAAAGTAAAGATCCGTTTCGACTATACAAATAATGAAACACAGGAAGTTGAAGTCAACGGTAAGACAGAAACGATCCATGTTCCATTTGTTGTACTGAGCGGTTTGGTATTATCAAACGACAATTTCAAAAATATTGAAGTTACCAATGGTAAACTGATCTCCGAAGGTAATAATTCCATTATCGCCGGTATTGCAATGCCCGGACTGAAGGACAGCTTACAGATCAATTCCAAGGATCTTGATACAGATAAGGTAAATGTTCCTGAATATGTAGAGATCACAGCAGATGCAACAGATTTCTCACTGGATATGACAATGTCCATGGTTCTGAGTGATATCTTAGATGACCTGTCATTCAACAGCGATGATATTGATACAAGCGAACTGACAGACAGCATGGATCAGCTGACAGATGCAACAGACCAGTTACTAGATGGTACAAAGCAGCTTGCAGACGGTACAGGAACTTTAAAAGAAAAAGTCGGCGAATTTAACGAAGGACTGAGAACATTAGATAATGGTATCGGACAGTATACAGCAGGTACAGCACAGCTTGCATCCGGTATCGGAGAACTGAAATCCGGTACAAACCAGTTAGCAGCAGGTGTTCCACAGCTGACTAAAGGAGTAAAACAGTTAAAGAATGGTGCTGTATCCGCTAAAAAGGGTGCAGATCAGTTAGTTGCAGGTTATGCAGGAACAGATAAATCAGCCGGTGCAGCAAGCGGTGCAAAAAACGCTGGCAAAGGGTGCTAAGACATTAGATAAGAGTATGGCAACAGCAGATCAGGGTGCACAGCAGTTAAAAGCCGGAGCAGATCAGATTGTTGCAGGTTACGCAGGAGACGGAACAGCAGCAAATCCGGGCGCAGCAAGTGCAGCAAGCCAGATCGCAGGCGGACTTTCCCAGTTAAATCAGGCAGTACAGAATATTTCACTTCCGGGTTCTGCATCAACAACACCGGAACAGGCAGCAGCACAGGAGAAAGCAATTACAGCTGCAGTTACAGCAGCTATGTCAACACCGGAAGCACAGCAGGCACTTGCAAAAGCAGCAAGTACAGCAGGATCAGCAGTTGATGCAGATGCAATTAAAGCAGCAGTTACAAGTGCGGTATCTGCAGCAATCAAGCAGTCTCTTGGTACAGCAGTACAGCAGGCTATGGTGCAGCAGATTCAGGCAGGAAAGATGACAGTCAGCGGTAATGCAGCAGATGTTATAACCGCAGTCGGAGATAGTATTGGAGCAAGCCTTGGCGCTGGTGTTGCAACAAGTCTTGCAAGTGATACGACTGCTACAAAAGAGGTAACAAATCAGGTAACAAATGCAGTTGGCAGTGTAGCACCAAACATTGCAACAACAGCAGCAGGTATTGCAGGGAAAAGCCGGTGCTTCCAAGGCTGTAGATCTTGCAAGTCAGCAGATCAGCGGCTTTGCTCCTCAGATCGATACCTTAAAAGCCAGTGTTAAGCAGTTAGCAGATGGTTCTGCAGCGCTGAATCAGGGTATCAACAGTTTATATGATGGATCTAAACAGTTACAGACAGGTATCACAACATTAGCAAGCGGTACAACGCAGCTTTCCGCAGGTGCAAGTGCACTGTCAGATGGTGCAGATGCTTTAAACAAAAGGTATTAACGGTTATACGAATGCCAAGGGAGAAAAGGTAACAGGTCTTTACGGTGGTACAAAGGCACTTGCAAAAGGTCTGAAACAGTTAAAGACAGGTCTTGTGACTCTGGATTCCAAGAGTGCTACACTGGCAGCAGGTGTCATCAAATTAAATGAAGGTGCGGCAAAACTGGATGAAGGTGCTACAAAGCTGACAAACAGTTCTAAAACATTAACAAGTGGATCTGCTAAGATCGTAGATGCAGGTAAGCAGCTTGCAGATGGCGTAGATACACTGGATGAAGGTGCTAATAAGTTAAACGAGGGTATGATCGAGTTTAACGAAGAAGGTATCCGGAAGCTGACAGATGCATTTGATGGTGACATCAGTTCATTACTTGACAGAGTAAATGCGGTAATGGATGCAGGAAAAGATTATAACAACTTCAGTGGTGTGGCTGACGGTAAGAGTAGCAGCGTGAAGTTCATTATCAAAACAGAAGGCGTAAAAGCAGAGTAATGAAATGGGGGAGGTGCAAAAGCATGGATACCGGTTTATTATTAGTAATCAGGAATTGCTTTAGGATTGGGCTTTGATTTATATGCTAAGGCAGTCTGCCAGGGAGCTTTGCTCTCCCGTATTGATAAAGTAAAATTAGCACTTGGACTTTTGGTCTGTGGTGTCTACCAGCTGATCGTACTGCTGGTTGGATATGTGTTGACGATCTGGCTCAGAGGATCTTATCTGGCAGATAAAGGAGAAGCCTTAAATCCATTGATCAGCATGGTTATATTTGTGGCATTTGCCATAAAAATGCTGAAGAATGCATGGAAAAATGAAGGTATTGTGGAAAGCAGACATGATGGAAAATATCTGATCCGTATTTTCATAAGCCTTTGCCTGCAAGTTGGATTTTATACACTTCTGACCGGTATTGCACTTGGTATGATGCAGCTTCGTTCTATTTATGAACTTGGTATTTTGACAGTTGTCTGCATCATAGCAGTATTACTTGGTCTGATTGGCGGATATCGTTTAGGATACAGCCAGAAAACCGGTGCTTATGCAATCGGTGGCAGCATCCTGATCATTGTCGCTGTAGCGACAGGATTTTTTATATCTTTGATCATTTTCAGATCCTTTCAGGGTCTGCAATGATATATTTTCATTCCCTATTTGATGACTGCCCGGTTCGCCGGGCAGTTGTTTTATATGCTAAGTTTGACAGGAAGTATATAATATAATAAGATTATACGGCACATTTCTATTAAGGAAGGTATAATAGCGTGATACAGGACATTGCACCAAAGAAGTTTTATAACCAGTTTGCAGCAAAAAAGCCATCGGCAAACAGCCGGATCTTGAGTTTTTCCGATGGAAAGATACTTTATAAGGAAAAAGACGGAGAAATGGAATTTCTTACATTTAAGCAGGTAGAAGCACATTTCATACAGGAAAAAGAAAAATCAGAGCTTCCGGTATATACTTATTTATTTTCTATAGATCGGGAAGATTTCATTTTGATGGATCTGCAGGATCAGATGTTTGAGGATTTCACGTACCACAGAATGTTTGAAACCAGACGACTTTATCCAAAAGAATATGTACTCGCAGCAGCGACAGGCTGGCATTTATATGTATGGTATCGCGATAATCAGTTTTGTGGCAGATGTGCCAAAAAGCTTGTGCATGATGAACACCTCGGATGATGAAATGTCCATCCTGTGGCAACATGGTTTTCGAAGATTGCGCCGGCGGTTATTGTAGGTGTGACAAACGGAGATAAGATCCTGATGACAAAATATGCGGGCAGGGAGTATAAAAAATATGCGCTGATCGCAGGTTTTACGGAGATCGGAGAGACAGCGGAGCAGACGGTAGAGAGGGAAGTCATGGAAGAGGTAGGACTTCATGTCAAAAATATCCGTTATTACAAAAGCCAGCCATGGGGATATGACAGTGATCTTCTGCTTGGTTATTTTTGCGAACTTGCAGAGGAACATAAGATAGAACTGGATGAAACGGAGCTTTCCCTTGCAGAATGGATAGATTACAAGGATGTTCGGATGATCCGGAAGGACTCAGTCTTACTAGAGAGATGATGCAGACCTTCCGGGAGAAAAAGAAAAGAGAGCATGAGGAACTTTTCATAATTCTTAAGTTTTTTTACGGGTAAAAAGACATAAAAAAGACACATTTATTATGTATAAATGACGGTATTGAAAGAGAAAGAAAGGATGAAAACAAATGAAAGCAAAACAAATTGCAATACTTTTTAGCACTGACAACTATGATGATCGCAGGGGTGTGGATCAAATACAAAGAATGCAGATTCACAGACTGAGGTTAGTACAAGTACAGAAACGACAGATGAGGCTTCATCTGATGAAACAGATACAGAAGAAACGGATTCCAATTCCGGCGAGACTGCAAATGAAGCAACAGATTCGCAGCAGGAAGCTGCAGATCCGGGAGATGGAAATTATGAAGACAATTTTGCGGTAAGTCATGAAGCAGCAGTCGATTTTGCAGAAAAAGATTAAAAGTGCTGCAGCTGCAAAGGATCAGGAGGCTCTGGCTGATCTTGTAAATTATCCGGTCTATATTGGTTTTAAAGATGAAGGACAGACTGTGGATACAAAGGAAGATTTTATGAAGCTTGATGCTTCTGAATTATTTACAGATGATCTGCTTAATGCTGTTGCAAATGCAGATGAGAGCGAGGATGTTTTAAGTCCGAGTATGGCTGGATTTAATTTATACAGCAATGAC
>VOFC01003939.1_pt1 | contig 58655 bp, 81 predicted proteins | sample 5384161 | NCBI WGS metagenome assembly VOFC01 (sample SAMN12384722, study PRJNA508395) | human gut metagenome | isolation source: healthy gut B | host: Homo sapiens
CTTGTTATAGCGAATGGCGCGGCCGATCTGGCGCGATTTAAAGTTGTAGCCAAATGCCGCGCCCGCCGAGACGCCCACCATATGGTCGCAGGTCAAACCGAGCTCCATCCAAACGTCGAGCACGCCCGCCGTATACATACCGCGGTAGCCGCCTCCCTCGAGCGCAAGCCCCACTGTACGCGTCATATTTGACTGTGCCATGCGACCATCTCCGTTCCTGCGTTTTAAAACGGGACAAGTATACCCGTCAACATATATCGTCCCAGTCGCATTTTTATCGAACATCGCATCGTCGCGCTACCGTTTGTCGAATAATAGCCGCCCACAGCATGTGCACCCATATATAATTGTGTACTATTGTTTATACTACTCAGCAGTTATCAACAGCGAACATTAGCCGGCAAATTAACCCAACAACGCAGCAAGGCGGGGGCCTGGATACACGCAAAGCGCCGAGCAACGACGCGTGTGCACAACGGGCTCGCCCGACGCAATCCGCCCCGACCTCAGAAAGCCGCTTAGAACATGGATACTGTCAGCAATTACACCGAGACGCTCGAAAAGACCGTCCGTGACCTTCTCGAGCGTCAGGAGGATCTGATCAGGACCGCCTTTACCGACCAGCTTACCGGGCTTGGCAACCGCGGCGGCTTTACCCGTTCCTTAGAGGCAATCTGGGAACAGGATGCCCCCGTAACCATGGCGTTTATCGACATCGATAACCTTAAGCACTGCAACGACGTCTTTGGCCATGACGAGGGCAACCGCTATATCTTGCAGGTAAGCCTCTATCTCAAGCTGTATATGAAAGTGGACGAAGCGGCGTTTCGCATAGGCGGCGACGAGTTTGCCATCCTATCTACGATTGCAACCGAGGACGACCTCGCCGAACGTCTGAAACACTGCCGAACGGTTCTGCTCAAAAACAACGATTCCGAGATGCCCCACTCGTTTAGCTACGGAGTGTCGCATGCCGACCCCGCCCTGGGTGAAGCCCGCAATCGCATGACGCTCGATGCCGACCATCGCATGTACGACTACAAGCTACGTCATGCCATGCACCTCGATCGACGCAATATCACGCAAGTCCACGCCGACGACTTCGAAATAAGCGATCGTATTTTCGACGCCTTTTCGATGCTCAACGAGGGCCGTTATTTCTTTATCGAAAACTTGGACAAACATCGCACCCTTTGGTCACAAGGTGCCTTACGCGATCTTGGCCTTCCCTCGGAGCACATAGACAACTGTCGCGATTACTGGAAAACGCGCGTCCATCCCGACGACCTTGAGGCCTGCATCAACGATATCGACCAAGTCTACAACGGCACCAAGTACCGTCGCGTCATGCAGTATCGTGTGCGCAACGCCGTCGGCGACTACGTCCTTTGCCGTGCTCGCGGGTTTCGTATCGACGGCGACGGAAATGTCCCCTCGCTCTATGTCGGCGAGCTCGTCAACCACTCACTTGCCGAAACCGTCGACGCCGCCACAGGCCTCGGAACGCAGCGCATGCTGGTCAACGCTATCGATGCCTGCCGCCGCGACCGTTGCGAGACGGGGCTTATAGCGGTGCGCGTTCGTGGCACAACAAAGCTCAACGAGCTCTACGGGGCCGAGGCCGTCGACAACATGCTTGCCGAATACGCAGGTCGCATGCTGTCGATCACCCGCGGCAGGAGCCGGGTCTACCGTTCACGAAGCGTCCAGTTCGTCGTGCTCAGCAACGACCTAGACCACGAGGCATTCGAGCAACTGACCCGCCACCTTAAAGAGGCCGTTTTCGCTCCTGTTCGAATCGCAGGCGACACCATTACTCCCGTCTGCCTTGTCGTCCCGGCCTTTTACGAGCACTTAACCCATCAAGCGACCGCCGTTTTAGGCGAACTCGACCGTCGCCTTCGCACGGCCGGCGGGCTTGTTCCCAACGACAGCCTCCCCATACCCGAGGCGGAGCGCAAAAGCGCCATAGCCGAACGCATCGATTTGCTCACGGGCCTCTACCGACCCAGCGAGTTTATGCGGCGCGCCAACGCATTTCTCGAAGCAAGGCGCGACGGCGCCTGGTGCATCGCCACGGTCGACATGGGCCACATGCGCCTGTTTAATGAATGGCACGGCCAGGCCGAGGGCGACCGCGTGCTCGCCGATGTAGGCACGGTCCTCAAGGACATCGAGAATGCCGATATGGGCGTCGCAGGATACTGGGGCCAAGATGACTTTTGTGTACTCATCCCCTTTAAGCACATCACCGTCCATCAAATCTACAACCGCGTTCGCGAGACCGTGGCCAGGCATGATGACGGCGTAGGTTTTTGGCCGTCCATGGGCGTTTACCCCATCGATTCCAATGAGGAGATCGCCATCGATGCGCAGGCGAAGGCCATGTTTACCAATCGGCGCGCAAAAAACGACTTTAAGGAGCGCATCGCCATTTTCTGCCCCGCGGAGTACGAGCGCGAAGTCGCGTTCCACCGCACGCTGACCGAATTCCAGTACGCGCTGTCAAATGGTCGCATCACATACTATCTTCAGCCCCAGGTCGATATGGAAACCGGCGAGATTATTGGCGCCGAGGCACTTACACGCTGGATTGACAAGGACGGCTCTCTCATTTCGCCCGCAACGTTTATCCCCGCACTCGAGGAAAGCGGCTTTGTGGTGGCGCTCGACAAGTACATTTGGCAAGGTGTCGCCATATGGCTTCGCGAGCGTCTCGATCGCCGTCTTCGCGTGGTTCCGGTCTCGCTTAATGTGTCGCGCGTGGATATCCTTGCCTGCGACGTTGCCGAACATATGGGGGCGCTCGCCGCCCAATACAAGCTACCGCCCGAGCTCATGCGTATCGAGATCACCGAGACCGCCTATACCGGAGAGTCCCGAGGCCGTGGATAAGCTGACCGCAGATCTGCACACCCGCGGCTTCTCGACCTACATGGACGATTTTGGCACCGGCCAGTCCACACTCGCGATGCTCAAGAACGTCAACGTCGACGTCATCAAGCTCGACCGCACCTTTGTACCCACCGACCGCGATCAAGGCCGCAGCACGCAAATCATTTCATCGATGCTCGAGATGGCGCAGTCGCTCCATCTGCCCGTCGTGGTCGAAGGCGTCGAGACAAATGAGCAGGCGAACATGCTACGACAAATGGGCGCCCGCTACGCTCAGGGCTTCCTCTACTACCGCCCCATGCCGGCGAAGGATTTTGAGGCATTGCTCGATGGTGGCAATAACAACTGATACGCTCGCGCGCAAAACGCCACCGTCGAAGGGGGCATTTGTCTCCATTAGCTAACTTATATCCCCAATTCAAACCGAATTGGGGATATGATGCAAACCGTTGTTCTGCCCAAGGAGGTTATCCATCATGAACGAGTCGTACCGCATGGGCGAGCAATCGATTATTGCCTATCTTCAGCGACTTGCGAACGGCGTCTCGACCGCTGAACTCGATGTTGCCGCGCTGCCTGCTGAGCTACGCGCCGTTGGTGAGCAACTGCAAAAGACGCATGCCATCCTGCAACAAGAGCGCCAGCTGCTTGAGCGCAACGCCTATATCGATCCGCTCACCAACTTGGGCAACCGCAACGGATTCGACCGTCACGTCGAGCAGCTCTGGCGCAAAGGCGACCCCTTCACCTGCGCCTATATTGACATCGACCATCTCAAGCATTGCAACGATAGGTTTGGCCACGCCGAAGGCAATCGCTATATTCTGAGCATCTGCCGCACGCTCTCCGAAACCATGGAGCACGATGAGATGCTGTTCCGTATCGGTGGAGACGAGTTTGTGCTTATCTCGCCCTCCGCAAACGAGATTGAACTCGAGCAGCGCTTGGAGCAGGTGCGTACCAGGCTGATCGAGGCGAGCTCAGGTGGCAAGGCGCCCATGATCGGCAGCTTTAGCTTTGGCTGCTCGCGCGTCGATCCACTTGCTGGCGACACGCGTCGCCAGATGACGATGGATGCCGATCGCAAGATGTATCGCTATAAGCTTATGCATCGTGTACAGCAACCGAAAGACGATGACGCGCCGCAACGCCCAATCGTCGATCAGCTTCCCTGCAACGACCGGGTGTTCCAAGCAATCTCTATGAGCTCCGAGACGCGCTATCCGTTTATCCTCAATCTCGATACGGGGAATCGCAATGGTCGGTTAACGCCGTGCGCGATTTTGACCTGCCCTCCCAGCACCCTTTTAACTCACTCGACATGTGGCTCGCCCGCGTTCATCCCGAAGACCGCGACAACGTACGCGCCGAGCTCGACATGGTGATAAACGGCACGTGGCACTTCCACTACATGCAGTACCGCGTGATGGATGCCACCGGAGCGTACGCACTTTGCCACTGCACGGGCTACCGCTTGGACGGCACCGATACCGAGCCCAGCATGTATGTGGGCATTATCGTCAACCGAAGCCTAGCGGATACGACCGACTCGGTAACGGGCCTGGGCGATGTCCACGCACTGGTCAACGCCATTGGCGAAATGCGTCGCGTGGCGCGCGAGGCAGGCTTTATTGCCATTAAGGTTGACGATATCGCCGAGGTCAATGCCCGCTTTGGATTCGATGCAGGCGACCGCGTGCTCGCCGAAAGCGCCGCCTGCCTTATGGAATGCTCACGCGGCAAGGGCCGCCTGTTCCGCTCAACGGGGCCGATGTTCGTGACACTCTTCGATGAGCTCGGCCCCGAGGCGATCGACGAGATCGCAAGCGACATCGAACGGTTCCTGGGTTCTCCCGTGCTCATCGGCTCGCTTGAATATCAGCCGCCCATTCGCGTGGCCACGCTCCATCTGGACGGCGTCGACCGTCAGCCCGTTTCCATTTTGAACGAGCTCAAAGCGTTGCTAAAGCGGGAAAGCCGTGCAGGTGCCAGGTACCAAACTGGATTAACGCCGCGCCCGCGCCGCCTCCCCCATCGTGCGATAATCCTCTGCAGAAGTCACCAAAAGCAGAGGGAGTTTGTGATGAAGGTTCTTTTAGTCAACGGTAGCCCCAAGGCAAACGGCAACACCGCTCGCGCGCTTGCCGAAGTCGCCGAGCAATTGCATGCCGAGGGTATCGATACCGAGGTGTTCCAGCTGGGCGCCAAGCCCATTCGCGACTGCATTGGCTGTGGTCAGTGCGGCAAGCTCGATTGCCGCTGCACCTTTGACGACGACGTGGTCAACGAGCTTATTGCCACCGCCGAGCAGGCAGACGGCTTTGTCTTTGGCTCACCCTGTCTATTATGCGCACCCCAGCGGCCGCATTCCTCTCAGCACTCGACCGCGCATTCTATGCAGGCGGGCATGCCTTTTGAGCACAAACCCGGCGCCGCCGTCGCCGTCGCCCGCCGCGGCGGCACGTCGACCACCTTCGATGTGCTCAACAAGTACTTCACCATTAAGCAGATGCCCGTGGTCGCTTCCACGTACTGGAATAACGTGTTTGGCCGCGTGCCCGGCGACGCCGATGGGGACGCCGAGGGCCTTGCCACCATGCGCAACATCGGCAAAAACATGGCCTGGCTCCTTCGCTGTATCGAGGCAGGACAGGCCGCCGGCATCAACGCACCCGAGGCAGATCGAGCAACGACCAACTTCATTCGGATAGAGCGGCGGGACCATGAATATTCAAATCTTCGGGACTAAGAAGTCCTTCGACACCAAGAAGGCCCAGCGCTATTTTAAGGAGCGCCGCATTAAGGTGCAGTTTATTGACCTTAAGGAAAAGGAGATGAGCAAGGGTGAGCTTACGAGCGTGATGCAAGCGGTCGGCGGCATCGACAAGCTACTCAACCCCAAGGCCAAGGACGAGGAGACGCTCGCACTCATTCCAGCACCTTACCCCCAGCCAGCGCTTCGACAAGCTGCTCGAGAACCAGCAGGTTCTAGCCGAGCCCATCGTGCGCAATGGCAAAAAAAGGCCACCGTCGGTTATTGCCCCGATGTATGGGGGAGCCTGGGAGTAGCTTGTGTTATTTGCCGGCGCGTGGGTATAAGAGCAGGCGTTTGGCATAAGATTCAACTGTAAGCCATGTCTAACAAAGGAGGGCACATGCCCAACAAACCCGTGAAGATCATCATGCTTACCGGATACCTCGGTGCCGGCAAGACCACGCTGCTCAACCACATCCTCGCTAACGATGGCGGCATCCGCGCCGCCGTGATCGTCAACGACATCGGCGAGATCAATGTCGATGCCAGTCTCATCGCCGACGGCGGTCTTTCCGAGACCGATGACCTCATCCCGCTTACCAACGGCTGCATCTGCTGCACGCTTTCGGATGACCTGGCCAACCAGCTGCAGGGCATCGCCGATTCAGGCAACTTCGATTACATCATCATCGAGGCATCGGGTATTTGCGAGCCCATCCCCATCGCCTACACCATCTCGAGCTTCTGCGACGAGGCCAAGGTGGGCGGCGAGCCCAAGCTCGCGCTCGACAACATCGTGGCCGTGGTCGACTGCGCCCGCATGTATGACGAGTTCAACGGCGGTCGCGACCTGCTGGCAGAGGATATCGACGAGGACGACATCGAGAGCCTGCTCATCCAGCAGATCGAGTTCTGCTCCACGCTGATTCTCAACAAGACCGATACCGTGAGCCCCTGAGCAGATCGCCGAGCTCAAGGCCATCGTGCGCAGCCTGCAGAAGGACGCCGTGATTGTCGAGGCTCAGAACGGTGAGGTCCCCCCATGGAGGAGTTGCTCGATACCGACCGCTTCGACTTTATGCGCGCCTACAACTCCGCCGCCTGGATCGAGGCCATGGAGCATCCTGAGGAGCACGACGACCCCGAGGTGCTCGAGTACGACATCGAGACCTTTGTGTACTCGCGCCGCAAGCCGTTTGACCTGCAGAAGTTCACCAATTTTGTTGAGCAGGAGTGGCCCGACGAAGTCATTCGCGTCAAGGGTCCGCTGTGGCAGACCGGCGATCCGGACATGTGCTACATGTTTGAGCAGGCCGGACACCAGATGCGCTTGATGGAGAACGGTCTGTTCGTTGACTCGGCGCCCGAAGGCGAGAAGCAGAAGATTATCGACGAGAACCCCGAGATCATGCAGATTTGGGACGACGAGACGGGCGACCGTATGACGAGCCTATGCATCATCGGCCGTCACATGGACAAGGATGCGCTCATCGCCTCCCTCGATGCCTGCCTGACCGACTGGCACCGCGCCTAGGTTTATCCAAGCGGGCATTTGTCCGCCTACGTAACCGCCAAACCACCACGAAGGTGCACTGTGCCCTTCGTGGTGGTTTTTCGTTCTGAGCCAAGGAGATTCATGTTCAACATTGTGCTGTATGCGCCCGAGATTCCAGCCAATACGGGCAATATCGGCCGCACCTGCGTGGTCACCGGCGCCCGCCTGCATCTGGTGGAGCCGCTGGGGTTTTCGCTCGATGACAAGACGGTACGTCGCGCCGGCCTGGGCTACTGGCAAAACTTGGACGTGACGACCTATGCCGGCTGGGAGGATTTCCTTGCGCGCAACGGCCTCTCCCCCGCCGACGAGCGCCTGCATCTGCTGACCAAAAAGGCACGCCGCACCTATGCGCAGAGTACCTACCGCGATGGCGACTACTTGGTCTTTGGCAGCGAGAGCTCGGGCATTCCCGAGCCACTGCTTGCCGCGGCGCCCGAGCGCTGCGAGCGCATCCCGATGCTGCGCGATTGTGACTCACTCGATAACGCCGAGGCCTGGGAAGCCCACGAGGAATCGCTGGGGCATACCGAGGACAGCCACGAGACCATCCTTCAACAGGACATCTGCGGCAACTTCGTCAACCCGAACGACTACCGCATCAGTGCACTCAACCTCTCCAACAGCGCCGCCATCGTCCTCTACGAAGCCCTGCGCCAAACAGGCTTTCCGGGAATGTGACAAAGGGACAGTCTCGTTGTCATATCGGACAATTGTCACATTGCCCTTCAAACGAAATCAGAGATGCCCGCTATCGCAACGTAAGGCATCGCGATAGCGGGCATTCAGCTGAATCAGTAATTTGATTTCAAAGGTAGATATTAATCTTCGAATTCGACATTGACCCTTACGTCTGGACCACAGAACGTCGACACCTGCTTTTTCACCAGTTTTACTGCACGTTCATCAGATTTTTCCAGCATGCCACTTTCTTGAACCTTTTGCCTCTGGTCCTTATCAGCCTGCTGAAGCAATTTATTTAAATCGTCCGTACTGACCTGATTCCAATTAAGAAAACCATTGTCCTCAACGTACTTTTTAAGCGAGTTCGGATCCGTTGACAACGTCACGATCTCGGAATGCGGAAGCGTAACATTAACAGATTTTTATTACCGACTCGTTGTTTTTCGAACGATGGACTTTTTACCTTCAGGTTCTCATCGTCTACGTTCAGGCCGATATCCGCCTTGCCATCGATGGTCGCCACATATCGCTTAGTAGTAAATGGGTTGTTAAAACCAAACGGATTCCCTGCATCGTCAATATATAGAACCTGAGTAAAATCGTATTCGTAGGTAAGCAACTTCGTTACCGGCTTAATTTCTTCCCGAATCGAATCATCGCTTATAACGGTCTGATCGCGCGTCAACCACAGGTACACGCAGCCGCCGCAAGCTGCAATCAAGCCTAACGCCAATAGGGCGACAATTATCTTCTGGCCAATTGTTTTAAACGGATTGGAAACGCTCATTTAGCCCTTGTCCTCCAGTTGTCCCTCAGGGTAATTACAGACTCAATTCATTTATATTGGGTTTTGATGTCAACCAATTCAGAAAGGAAGGACTTAAATCCAACATAATATGAATACACATTCATACGTTAATTTAATACCTATTCTGCTGCACGTAACTTTAGAAAGATTGGGGCACAGACCATAGGCCGGCACCCCAATCCATACATAGGCATCATAACGCGTTGATCATTCGATCATATGCCCACGTTAATCAACTGAAACGCTGACGTCCATCCGCTGATCTCGGTCGCTATATCCGATCATCAGTTCCCGTCCCTTTTTATCCTTTGCGCAAAAACTGCTGTCATACGAATATTCGATGTCCTTGTATCCCTTTTTCTTGCAAGCTTTGATGTATTTGTCGTACCCATCATGATCGATGCCAAATGCGACAAACGAAAGGCAGTCTTTTTTCGTCTAACGACGTATAGACGATAGGGCAGTCAGGCTTCGGCAAGGATTTTGCAAGGGCTTTTGTTGGCCAGTCATACGCCTTGACACCGCTCTTTGATGAAGTCGTATAGGTTTTCGACTTGAAACTATAGTACTCGAGATATATCTTTCCATCGCCGCCTAGATAGGCAATAGTCGCCACTGAAGGCTCCATCAGGTCATATTGATTCTGCTGGGCATTGGCGACATAGTCACCATGGGTAATGCACGGAACGCTATCAACCGATTCTCGCTTCTCGACGATTCGCTGGCTATCCGCCGTCATTTTCAGCGTTGAATAATCGTGCGTAGCCTCTTCCTCATCAAAAACGTCAGTAAACAGAAGTTTCTGTTCGTCAGTCAACTCCCCTTTCGGCTCAAACTGAATAGTGAACTGAGCAATATCGAAGCTCGATTTATTGTCATATTCAAATGTCATCATCTCGACGCCATCAACAACGCCTTCTGAGACACTCCAGTTTAGTTGATCGATTTTTACTGAATCCTTCTTACCTGGCTTTGGCTTCTTTCCGCTTTTCTTAGTCGCTGCAAATGCGCATGTCGGACTCCAGCCGCGACCCGTAATTCCGAGTGGTAGAGAAATGCCGATTAGCGCCGCCGCGCTAAAAGCCAGAACTGCCGTAAATAACTTTTTCTTCATTACATATCCCTTGGTAGTCGTTTAACCTCCCCCTCGTCAAATAGCAGACGAATTGGCGACGCAGTGGCACTATTTGATTCAAGGGCGTGAACTGGATAAACATCGAGGGAAGAAGTGGCCCTGTGCAATAAACTCCCCTCGTCAAAATGTCTAGCTAAAGAGGACGGGCAGACGGCGAACGGTCATATCCGTTCGCGTCCGCCCGTCTCCAACGATCAAACGTCGATGCGCTAACGTTCAAAAAGCATTGCGGCCTCTTGTCTCGTAACCTCACCTCCTTCAAATGATTTGATGACATCGCGGTAGCCATCCGGACGTTCGAGCGTCGGTCTCCCCAAATCTCACACCCCGCAGACGCGCCGACGCGATACCCTCCGCCTGGCGCTGCTTTTATGTTTTCACGCTCCACCTGAGCCACGTAGCTCAAAAACCTGAAGCACTAGGTCGGCAATAAAAGTCCCCGTAATTCCATTGGGTTGTTCGCGTGTATCAAGCAATGGCATATCGAGCACCACGATGGCAACGCGTTTGTCCGTCGTTAAACGACGCCATTCATCGATAACTTCACGGTAGTCGCGACCCAATCGATCGATACTCTTAATCACCAGAACGTCCCCTTCGCGCAGACGACGAAGAAGACGCCGGTACTGAGGACGCCTGAAGTCCTTTCCACTCGCTTTGTCAGCATAGATCAAATTCGTTTGGACCGGAAACCGCTCCAGCGCATCCAGTTGGCGATCCAGGTTCCTGATCTGCTGACGAAACTCGAGCATACCCATAGATTCTGTTTTTCATGATTGCCCCTATCAGCCGCACGATGGCAGCTTCAGATCATCTGAGAGCCCACTCACAATAGGGCGTGCAAATTTCGCGAATGGGTTGAACCCATTTTCGGGCTCCACCGTAAGCTATTCAAGCACCGCTTCGATAACGCACGACGCCAACCTGATACTTTGAAATGGAGTTAATCGTTTTTAACTGAAATTAACTAGAATAAAATGAAATTAACCCGAGACGCTAAAGGAGAGCGTTGTGAAATATCTCGAGAACCCGTTTACCCCCAGTTTTGGCGAGGTTCCTGCCCATCTCGCTGGCAGACAACAGATTATTCGGGATTTGGACCGTGCCTTCTTGAGCCAGCGCAGGCGCCCAGAATTGACCTCGATCTTCTCAGGCGCACGTGGAACCGGTAAAACCGCTCTCATGTCGTCGCTCGCGACAAGGGCGGAATCCCACGGCTGGATAGCCGTAAAGACGACCGCGCTCCCGGGAATGCTTGAGGAAATCGAGCTCGGGGCGAAACGTGCTGCCGGCCATCTTATCGACCCGTCTAAGAACTTCGAAGTAACCGGTCTCGGAATTGCACCGCTCGGCAGCGTCGAGGTCAATCGCGTTCACGATGCTTCAACCTGGCGTTATCGCATGAGCGACATCATCGACCAGCTCAACGAGGCGGGCACCGGTCTGCTCGTCACAGTTGACGAGGTGGACCCGACACTCGACGAGATGATTCAGCTCGCAGCGACGTATCAGCACTTTGTGACCGATGGGAAACGCGTCGCCCTGCTCATGGCGGGACTTCCCAACAACGTATCGACGCTGCTGAACCACAAGACGGTCTCGTTCCTTCGCCGCGCCCAACAATATCATCTGGGTCGCATTGCCGACTATGACGTACGCGAGGCCTTGATTCGCACAATCCAGGAAAACGATCGCCTGGCAGATGCTGAGGGAATCGATAGAGCCGTTCGCTCGATCTCTGGATTTCCCTTCCTATTGCAACTCGTAGGCTACCGTGCCTGGGATCTCACAAGCGATTCGAAGGAAATCTCGTCACGCGACTTTGACCTGGGAATCAAAATCGCGCGCGACGAGATGGACGACCGAATCCTCGCGGCAACCTATCGGGAACTCACTGCAGAGGACAAGCGATTCCTCATCGCCATGCTCGATGACGAGGAAGAGTCCACCACCGCTGACCTTGTCGAGCGCCTTAAGCGTTCGCCGCAGCAGGTCTCCCGCTACCGACGCCGCATGATAGATGCCGGCATCATTGGAGAACGCGGGCGCGGAATCGTCGCTTTTGAATTGCCATTCTTCCGCGACTATCTCGCGGCTCAATGCGTGAAATAGGCATCAATGAGGCAAAGGGGCTGTCCCTTTGCCTCATTGTCTATAGGTAGCGGCCGGTGATGCTTGCGGAGCAAGCTGCGATGTCGCCCGGCGTGCCGGCGCAGACGATTTGCCCGCCGGCGTCGCCACCGCCCGGGCCCATGTCGATCACGTAATCGGCGTTGCGGATAAGGTCGAGGTCATGCTCGATCACGACAACTGTGGCGCCCTTTTGGCAACGAGTCCGTCGAACACACTCAGCAACACCTGAACATCGAGCGGATGTAGTCCGATCGTGGGCTCGTCAAATACGAATACGGCATCATCCTGCACGCGGCCCATCTCACTCGCAAGCTTAAGACGCTGTGCCTCGCCGCCCGAAAGCGCCGGCGTGGGCTCACCGAGCGTGAGATAACCCAAGCCCAGGTCGTGCAAGGTCTGCAAGCGCACCTGAACTTTCTTGAGCCCCACCGTAGCGTCGAGGGCCTCGTCCACGCTCATATCCATAAGCTGCGGCAACGTAAGCAGACTGCCATCCTTGCCTTCGCGATGGATATGCGAGGCGGCCTCGGCGTAGCGCGAGCCACGGCATGCCGGGCAGACGATCTCGACGTCGGGCAGAAACTGCACGTCAAGCGATATCGAGCCCGTGCCGTCACACGTAGGGCAGCGCAAGGCGCCGGTGTTGTAGCTAAAGGCACCCGCCTTGTAGCCGGCTGCCTTGGCCTCGGGCGTACGGGCGAAGGCGCGGCGCAGCTCATCATGAATGTCGGCATAGGTCGCCACCGTCGAGCGCACGTTGGCGCCGATAGGCGTGGCGTCAATCAGGTTGGCACGGGCAATGCCCTCGGCATCGACCCAACGCACGTGCCCCGGCAAGCGTTCGCCGGCTGCCTGCGCCTTGAGCGCCGGGATGAGCGTCTCGAGCACCAACGTCGTCTTGCCCGAACCCGAAACGCCCGTCACCGCGACAAGGCGGCCGCGCGGGATATCGACTTCGAGCGGTTTGACGGTATGGATGGTATCGGTCGCCATGCGGATATGGCCCTGGTCGAACATTTCCTCGTCAGTCACCTGCGGACGCGAGCGCTTGGGCTCGGCGCGCAAAAACGGGGCGATGCGGCTGCCCTGCGATTGCTCGACCTCGTCTACCGTACCAGCGGCGATCACATTGCCGCCGCCTGCTCCGGCAACGGGACCCATCTCGACCAGATAGTCGGCTTCCGCCAGTACGCGCGTATCGTGGTCAACAACAACCACGGTGTTGCCGTCGCCCACCAGGTCGCGCATCACACCCACCAAGCCGTCGACATTGGCAGGATGCAAGCCGATCGAAGGCTCATCCAGCACATAGAGCACGCCCGTCGATCGGTTGCGCACCACGCGAGCAAGCTGCACGCGCTGGCGCTCACCCGTGGAGAGCGTGGCGCCGGCGCGGTCGAGTGAAAGGTAATCGAGACCCAGGTCGACCAGACGACGGGCCGCGCTCAAAAACGAATCGCAGATATCCGCCGCCATGGGCCGCATCTCGGGCGGCAAGGATGCGGGCACCCCGTGCACCCACTCAATCGCCTCGCCCAGCGTCATAGCCGCCGCCTGCGCCAGATTGATACCGCGCACCTGGGGCTGGCGCGCAGCCTCGGAGAGACGCGTGCCGCCGCAATCGCGGCATGGGCCCTCGCGCAAAAAGCGCGCCACGCGCTTAAGCCCCTTATCATCCTTAACCTTGGCGAGCGCATTCTCAACGGTATAGACGGCGTTGTAATAGGTGAAATCGAGCGGCGTGGCGCCCTCGCCGTTTTTGGGAACGTAGAGAATATGCTTCTTAACCGCCGGGCCGTGGAACACGATGTCGCGCTCTTGAGGCGTGAGCTGGTCAAACGGCACGTCGGTGCGTACGCCCATCTCGCCGGCTACCTGCTTCATCAGATCCCACATGAGCGTACCCCAGGGAAGCACCGCACCTTCGTTGATAGTCTTTGACTCGTCGGGCACCAGGCTCGCCTCGTCCACCTCGCGCATAACGCCGGTGCCGCCACAAGTGGGACACGCGCCGCCACTGTTAAAGGCAAGGTCCTCGGCACTCGGCGCGTAGAATTCGCGGCCGCATGCGGAGCACGTGAGTGACAGGCCAGCCGCTACGTTAAGGCTCGGCTCCACACGCGCCCCGCAATGCGGGCACACGTGATGGGCGCAGCGGCTAAAGAGCAGACGCAGGCTGTTGTTGAGCTCGGTCATGGTGCCAAAGGTAGAACGCACGCCCGGCACGCTGGGGCGCTGATGCAATGCGAGCGCCGCCGGCACGTGCAGAACCTCGTCCACCTGGGCATGTTCGGCCTGCGTTAGGCGACGTCGAGTATAGGTGCTGAGTGCTTCAAGTAGCGACGCGAGCCCTCAGCATAAAGAACCCCCAGCGCCAGCGAACTCTTGCCCGAACCTGATACGCCGGCAATACCCACGAGCTTTCCCAGCGGAATATCGATATCGATGTCCTTGAGGTTGTGTACACGCGCTCCACGCACCTCGATAGCCTGCGGGCTCATCTTCTGTTCCGTCACCTTTATCACCCTACTCATGCCATAAAATGCGATCGCGAATGTACGCGCCCAGCATGGGCACGGTAAATCGGACGAGGCCGTATCCGGCAGCCTCGATGACGCGCTCGCGAATCAAGCTTGCGCGATATTTACTCGCCCAACTCTGGGTGCGATCGCAACGCTCAATGATGTCCGCCATGCGCGTCGGCTTACCCTCGTCAGCAGCCATGGCCTCGATAAAAAGGCGCTGTGGACTGCGCAGCCCGTAATATAGAGGCGCGTCAACCGCTTCGTAGAACTCAGAGATGGCATCCGCATGGCCAGCCTCGACATCGCACCTTTCAATGACCTGCGAGCCACGCCGGACGGCAGAGCGCCACATGTAATAGCCCACCAGCTGGACCATATAGGGATGCCCCATGCTCCTGTGTGCCGCAAGGTCCGCCGTCTCCGCGTCAACGTAAAGACCAGCGTCTTTGACCGTCTGGACATATGAATCACGCACCTTTGGGCAAAGATATCGCCCCAGCGTACGCTGCTGGGCACGCCGCAAAAACGTCACGCTCGGCTCTTCGAGCAGATCGTCAACCATACTGGGTAAGCCGGCAAAAACCAGCGCAAGGCCGCGCTGGTCGCTATCGGACAAGCCCGTGGCATCCTGGTCTCCAAGCACCTGCTGATAGAGAACGGCAAGAGCCGCTAGCTCCTCGATAGACGCCGATTGTGCCTCGTCAATCGCAAACAGTATGCCCTTGCCTGGACCGAGCTTCTTGAGGCGCTCGTTGACCAGCCCTCGCAACGTCTCGCCCTTTGCTCGCGCCGCCTCGACCGACATCCGGCCAAACGACGAACCGAATTCCATTGACGTCACAACGGGCCTATTCGAGCGAAGCGCGTCGGCCAAGCGGTCGCATAAGCCAAGCGAAGCGGAATCGGAGACAACCGCCCATCCGCGCTCGCTGGCCAGACGTTGCAGCTCCCGCAGGAGAACCGTCTTGCCGCAGCCGCGGTTTCCCGTAATGAGCATGAGCCTGCCCGGCGCTCCGGCGCCGTTATCGAGCCCTTCCTCGAAATCTTCGATGACCGACTCGCGACCAATGAGCATCGGAGGCCGCTTGCCTGCCGTTGGCTTAAAGGGATTTGGATTCATGTCGGCCTCCTCGGATTGGCAAACGCTGCCTATAGTTATACCAACTTATACCGAGTTATACCAACAGCAGGTGACAAAGAGGCCGCCCTTCTATCACCTATGGCAGAAGAACTCTGCGTCTGCTGCTCGCCAGGGGCGGAAGGTGGCAGGGTCGATCTTTACGTGCGCCGCGGCGGGCACGTCGTACCATTTGACCGTGTAACCGGCGCCGTGAGAGCAAAAGACCGAGTCGGGCGTGTTGGGCAGATCGGCCTCGGGCTCATAGGCGGCCGTCTCGATTACGCGCTCGGCATCATGGCAAGCCGCATAGCCGGCGAACTCTAGGTACAGGTGCCCGCGACCGCTCGTGTAGGCGGCCACCTCCAGCGCATAATCCTGCACTTCGGATGCCGGCACGCGACCCGCAAGCTTCGCCCGGTCGCCTGTTATCGTCGGCGGCTCGTACTCGGCACCCATGCGCGTGGCATCCGAGAGCGCCCGGCCCACGCACTCCCCCGGCACCTCGAGCTCAAAGCGATACCACGGCTCCAACAGCACCGCCGCGCCAGCCTCACGCGCCTGCATCAAACCCTGGCGAATCGCGCGGTACGTGGCCTGGCGAAAATCGCCGCCCTCGGTGTGTTTGGCATGCGCACGGCCGCCCGTGAGCGTAATGCGCACATCGGTGATGGGAGAGCCGGTCAGTACGCCCAGGTGATCGCGCTCCATGGCGTTGGTGAGCGTCAGACGCTGCCAGTTAAGATCGAGCTCGTCGGTCGAGGTCACAGTGCCAAACTGCACGCCCGAACCCGCTGGCAACGGCTCCAGGCGTAGATGCACCTCGGCATAGTGGCGCAGTGGCTCAAAGTGGCCCACGCCCTCGACCGGCTGCGAAATAGTCTCCTTATAGAGAATGCCGCCGGGCTCAAACTCGACCGCAAGGCCAAAACGATCGGCAAGCACGCGCTGCACGACCTCGAGTTGCACGGCGCCCATCAGCTGCAAATGAATCTGCTCAAGATGCGTGTTCCAGCTTACGCCGAGCATGGGATCTTCGTCGGCAAGCTCAGTCAGCGCTTTGAACACCGCGTGGACATCGTGTTCGCCCGGAAGCACCGTATAGGTGAGGACCGGCGCAATGACGGGCGCATCGCACGCGGGCTCCGCGCCCAGGGCGTCCCCTGGGCGAACGTGCGCAAGGCCCGTCACGGCACAAATACCGCCAGCAGCAACTTCCTGGGCAAGCTCGTATTTCTCGCCGTTATAGATGCGTACCTGATCGACCTTCTGCTCCCATGCCTCGGCACCGGAACGTCCGCCAATCATCTGTTTTGCGTGCAGCGTGCCGCCGGTCACTTTAACCCAAGCCAACGCTCGCCGCGATCCCCGCGGCTGACACGATAGACGCGCGCGGCAAACTCCGGGAGCCACGCCTGTTCGCGCATCAGCGCACATATGCCATCCAGCAGTTCGTCCACGCCTTGGTCCTTGAGCGCCGATCCGGCAAAGCAAGGAAAGAGCTTGCGCTCGGCAACCATGCGCGACAGCGTCGCGGCGGAAAGCTCACCCGCCTCAAGAAACTCCTCGAACGCCGCCTCGTCCAACGCAGCAGCGTCCTCCTGAACGGAGCCGCCCGCCAGCAGTTCGTTGGCATCCAGGCAGCCTTCGGAAAGACGCTGCCCGAGCTGTGCCAGCAAAACATCGCGGCCGGGATTCTCCAAATCGATCTTGTTGATATAGATGAACGTCGGAATGTCATAGCGCGCAAGCAGGCGCCACAGGGTTTCGGTGTGCCCCTGCACGCCATCGTTGGCGCCCACAACTAAAATCGCGTAGTCAAGCGCGCGCAGCGTGCGCTCCGCCTCGGCAGAAAAATCGACATGCCCCGGCGCATCCACGAGCATGACGTGGGTATCGCCATGGTCGAGCACGGCCTGCGACGAGAAGATCGTAATGCCGCGCTCGCGCTCGATCGCGTTAGTGTCCAGATGCGAATCGCCATCGTCCACGCGGCCGCGCTTGCGAATGCGACCCGCGTTGAACAGCATGGCCTCGGCCAGCGTGGTCTTGCCGGCATCGACATGTGCCAAGATTCCAACGACCGCTTGCTTCGACATGGCTCTCCTCTTATTGCAAGCCCATCGCACGCGGCAACGGGCACCCTCGTTCCACACTGGATGATACAATTTACGGGCCGGCGGGCGAAGCGGGCCCTATCCCCGACCGAGCTCATCGCCCTGCGTTGCCGCGCGGCGATTTTCGTAGGTTCGCGCCTTGCGAAAGCCGGCACCTCCCCTTTTTGTCTGCCCGGGCTCATCTGGGGCGGTAACAACGCGAGCCCCACAACAACGCGTTTTACCAAAAATGGCCCCACTCGGGGCCATTTTCATTTCGGTGAAACGCTGGTATGTGACTCGGCCTTTATGCCTCGCGCAGCCAATCAAACGCGACGCGCGGCGTACCGTCCGACACATATACGATACCGGCGCGCTTAAACCCGGCCTTGGCGATCGCTCCCTGCATAGGCAGGTTATCTTGGTGCGTGTCGATACGCAGATGGTCGATACGCTCCTTGGCAAAGGCAAACATCGCAGCCGCGATACCATGCGCGGTGCCGTCGGACGCCACACGGTGCAGCACAGCATACGGGGCGTCGCCGTGCCACTGGCCGCCCTCGATCGCATCGTAGGAGCTGTCCGGCCCCGGCAGAAAGGCAAACGTCGCCACCACGCGACCGTCGACTTCGCACACATAGCTGCCACCGGCGGCGATATCGGCAGCCAGCTGCTCGGCAGAAGGCGTGCCCTCGGGCCACTGCGTGGCGTTGCCATGCGCGCGCATAAAGGCGCGGGCCGCGTCATAGATAGCCATGACGGCGGGAATGTCGGTATCGAGGGTTTTTCTGATCATCACGCGGCGACCTCACGTTTATTGGTATCACTTTGATTGAGCAATGATACCAACGTTTGGAGAGGGGCGCGAAGCAGATGGGGAGCAAAAAGCGAGCCGCCTGGTCAAAGGCCAAAAGCGAGTTTTTAGGCGCTGCTACCGGCGGCGATATGAGCGACCTGTTTGCACGCGAGGACGAGCGCCGCGACGCCCTGGACGCCGAGCGCGATGAGGCCTGGGCGCTACAAGTCGTGCGAACGCAAAAACCGTTACGACACGCGCGCCGAGGCCGAGGCCGTTATGGCCGACTGCGAAAAAACCGCGGACGGCGCGGTTTGGCCTGCTACAAATGCGAATACTGCGGCGGCTGGCACCTGACGTCGCACCCTTGGAAATAGGCGCCGCATCGGCACGGCACTGACGGAGAGCCAGCCATCGCACGCAAGCTACGGGCGCGGCGGCACCAAAACATCGTAGCGGACGGCCTTGCCCGCAAGCTGATAGCTCGGCTTTACGCCGGCAAGCAGCGGCCCCTTCACCGGCCGCTTGATAACGACCTTGCGCGGATGCACAGCAAGCGCCGCCTCGACCAGCGATTCCTCATCGGTACATGGCTGTTCCAGATGGTGCAAGAGTTGGAACTTCTTTTTCACCGCCGCGCTCTTGGTGCGCCCGGGAAACATGGGGTCCAGGTACACCGCGTCGGGGGCGGCGAGCTCGCCCCGCCCGATCAACTCAGCCGTATGGCGAAGGCCGGCAATGCTGTCCTCGCCCGCATGCAAGCGCATGCGCGCCACGGCAGCCGCAAGCGCCGGATCATCTGCCGCGCGATCCAAGGCATCCTTGAGCAACGCCGCGATCACGTAATCCTGCTCATACAAATCGACCGCAAAGCCCGCGGCTGCCAGCAGCAGCGAATCCTCGCCAAAGCCTGCCGTGGCATCAATCGCCCATGGTTGCTCGATGCCTTTTGTGCGCGCAGCCTTCACCAGTAGCTCTTGCTGCAAACGGCCCTGCTTGAGCCGTGGAAGCATGCGGCCAAAATCGGCGCGCAGCTCCATCGTGCCGTCGGTGAGCGTGAGGCCCTCGGACTTCCCTGGTCAGCTCAAGCCCCGCGGCCCGAGCAACAGAAAAGGGATCGACGACGCCCATGGGTACTCCTTAACAAGCAAAACGAATACGTGGGCGCCGTTTATGCCAGCACCCAACCGTCCGCTATTGTCCCACATGCGACATGGCCCACAGCATCGCAATGCAAAGCACCGCCATCAATCCCGTGCACACGGCAGCGATCACAGAATCACCCATGCGCCTTCCCAACGACCGCGGCTCACCCACTTGCCTGACTCCGCACATCATGGCTCCTCCTTCGCTCCAGCTCTTACCATGGCCCCATCATCGCAGCGCCGCGCATACGCTGCCATCGATTTGGCTTACACCCAGCTTTCCTTTTTGAAAGGTTGGACCGTACAGGCAAGAGACGCTTTCAAACGCATGCATCGCCCCGTTGAACTACAATGTGCTTCACGATATGTGCCGCAACCTGGGTGCGACAGATTCTCCGCGCCCGCATCGAAAGGACCAGCTATGAGCGCCGCTCGCAAGACACTCAAAATCCTTGCCCTCATCTATTTTGTTTTGGGCATCGCCAGTCTCGTCATTGGAATCGCCGGTATCGCGACCGGCAAGCTCGAGTCCACCTACGGATCGAACGCCATGCTCGCCGCGGTCGTGCTTGTCGCCAAGGGCGTTGTCGATCTTGCCGCAGGCGTTGCGGGCATCAAGGGTGCCAACAAGCCTTCGCAGGTGGATGGCGCGTTTAAGCTCGGTATCGTTGCCGCGACAGCCACGCTCCTCCAGGCCGCGCTCACGCTTCCCGCGCTCGGCGGCAGCTCCGTCAATATCGTCGCCTTTGTCATCGTGGTGTACGACCTGTTCTTTGTTCAGCAGGCACACGCCGTTAAGGCCGAGAACAAGGACCGCCTGTAAGCGCTCGCTTCTCATAACCTCTGCAGCCAAGCAACTAAAAAGGGCCGATCGCGCATCTCCGCGGTCGGCCCTTTACGTTTGCCCAGATAAAACCTGCCAAAACAAACCTGTCCCTTTTTGGTAGGTTAGCTGTGACGGTACTCGGCGATGATGAAGTCGATGTCGGTCTGAAGAGTATCGAGGTTTGCCAGACGCTCTTTATCGCCAGGGCGCGTGCGGTAGTAGTACGGCGTCATCTGGAACACCGCCTCGATGTCGGCCTGGGTCTGGAGCGTAATATTCGCAGACACCCGCTGCGTTCCGACCAACTCGAGCTCGGTGGTCTTCGGCAGTTTCTCATCGTTAAGGTACGGCGTGTCGTAGAGCACCTCCTTGAGCCCAAAGAGATGACGGGCACCTGGCACCACGGTGTAGAGCGAGCCCTCGGGCGCCAGCACGCGGGCAAACTCGCGCTCGTTAAAGGGAGCGAAGAGTTCAGTCACCATATCGAAGGCGCCATCGGCCACGGGGATGTCCTTCATATTGGCCACAAAGTAGGTCGCATCGCCGCGCTTGGCGGCCAGGCGCACCATCTCTTTGCCCAAGTCGAACCCGTAAGCGTCCACGCCCGGCACCGCACCCATGGCGCTGGTGTAGTAGCCCTCGCCGCAGCAAATATCGAGCAGCGTCATGGGGCCGTTCGTAGACGCCGCACGCCCAGACACCCGCTCGCGCACCAGCACAACCATCGCATCGCGCAACGGCGCATAGTAACCACGGTTCAGAAAGTCACGACGGCTGCGCGCCTGAGACTTGGGATCGCCCATGGAGTCGCCGCTCTTGGACGAACGCAGCAGATACAGATAGCCCTCGCGAGCACGGTCAAACCGGTGTCCGCCCGCACATGCAGCACCGCGCTCGTCGCCCACCAACGGCTCATGGCAAACGGGACACAACAACATGAACAACACAACGCCCACCATTGTCGCACGCCTTCCCCACCTAGTCATTGGGGACGTTCGTTTAAATGACTAGTCGATTAGAGTATCATCGTCTGCGCGAATAAGCACGAAAGAGCATATTAGAGATTGAGAGCGTATGGCAGACACCGCATCTAAGCACATCGACATGACCACCGGCTCGCTGTGGCGCAATATTCCCCTGTTCGCCTTCCCCGTGGCCGCCACGAGCATCTTGGAGCAGCTGTCGAACCTCATCGCCACGGTCATCATCGGTAATTTCTCGGGCGACCAGGGAACCCTCGCCATGGCGGCGGTCGGCTCCAATGTTCCGCCTACCAGTCTTATGCTCAACCTGTTTATTGGCATGTCGCTTGGCTCCAATGTGGTCATTGCCAACGCTATCGGCCGCAACGATCAGAACATGGTCAAACGAGCCGTCCATACCTCGATTCTTATGGCACTCGTGGGCTTTGTCGTCATCGCTCTGGGCGAGATCTTTGCCGAGCCCATGCTCGCCGCGCTCAACGTTCCTGCCGAAACCATGCCACTCGCTTCGCTCTACCTGCGCGTCTTTTTGCTCAGCCTGCCCTCGATCTTGCTCTACAACTTTGAGGCCGCGATCTTCCGCTCCGTCGGCATCACCCGTATGCCGCTACAGGCGCTTGCCGTGTCCACCGTCCTCAACATTGGTCTGGACCTCATCTTTGTCCCCGTACTCCACTGGGGCGTCGCGGGCGTCGCCATCGCCACCGCCATCGCCTACACCGTCAGTGCCGCCACGCTCTTTATTCGCCTGCTCAAGACCGACTCCGTCGTCCGCGTCACCCCGCGCGACCTGGCTATCGACCCCGTCGCCCTCAAGCGCATCGTCAAGATCGGCCTGCCCGCCGGCATCCAAAGCGCCGTCTTTGCCGTCGCCAACATCATCATCCAGTCTGCCATCAACAGCCTGGGCACCGAGGTCATGGCGGCATCGAGTGCCGCCATGAGCCTGGAGTACGTGTGCTACAACCTGCTCAACAGCTTTAGCCAGGCTTGCACTACCTTTGTGGGACAAAATCACGGCGCCCGCCAGATCGACCGCTGCACCAAGACGCTCAAGGTCTGCTTTGTCGAAGGCGGTATCGTTGCACTCACCACGATCATCGTTATTGTCGGCCTGGGGCGCGAGATCTTGTCGCTGTTCAATAGCGATCCCAACATCGTCTCGATCGGCTATATCCGCGTGTGCTCGATCTTCCCGGCGTACGCCTTTAGCATGTTCTACGAAAACATGTCGGGCTACCTGCGCGGCTTTGGTATCTCGCTCACGCCCGCCCTCATCACCATGATCTGCGTCTGCGGTATCCGCTTCTATTGGGTGTTCTGCGTGTTCCCGCATTTCCGCACCTTTGCAAACATTATGATGGTCTACCCCATCAGCCTGGGCACCACGGCGTTCTTTATGGTCGTTGCGGTACTACTTTGCCACCCGGCACGCACCTATCGCGCCACCCAAGCCAAAGCGACAGCCCGCTAAACACCGCACTCAACACCACGCCAGTCATTAATTGACAATATGCGAGCTCATATAGTCGATAAAGCGCCTCGTGGCGATAGGCATGGTGTCCCAGCTACGCCAGGCTGCCACCACGTCGCGCGAGGGAGCATGCACGATGGGCCGTACACGAATATCGGCCCGCATGCCCTCAACGGTACGACGATACAGCATACTCACGCCTAGGCCCTCCTCCACCATCGCCATGATGGTGTAGTCGTCGGTTACCTCGCTCGTCACGTGTGGCGACAGTCCATGCGCCGCGAATGCATCGAGCACCAGGCTCTGTTCGCCCTCATCCAGCAGCACAAACGGCTCGGACGCCAGGTCGGCAAGTGTCACCTTTTCCTTTGCCGTCAGCGGATGCGCGGTCGGCAACAATGCCACCAACTCGTCGTGATAGACCACGCGCTTCTCGAGCCCAGCGGTAAACCCGCGCGCCGTAAAGCAAAAGTCAACCACGCCATCGTGCACCCATTGAGCGTTGCGCGTGTAATCGCCCTGCTTGAGGGTAAAGCGTACGCCCGGGTGCAGGGCACCAAAGTCGCGGATCACGCGCGGCAACACGGTTCGACTCACATTGGTAAACGTCGCAATGCGAATATCAGTCGACGAGAGCCCAAGTAACTCCTGACGTTTGCCCTCAAGCTCGGCCTCAGCAGTTACAATCTGGCGCAGAACGGCAGATACTGCTTACCGTCGCGCGTAAGCGACACACCCTGCTTACCGCGCTCGATAAGCGTGGTACCCAGCTCGCGCTCGAGCGCCTTGACAGCCTGGCTCACCGCACTTTGCGTATAGCCCAGCTCGTCCGCCGCACTTTCAGACTGCCGCGATCGACCACCATACATACAATCTGATACCGCGATGCCATCGTGCCTCCACATCGATGTTGCCGTAAAACGTTTTGCCAGGGCTTTTTCTACCAACATTAGTATTTCTTAATCATACTGAAGATACATTCGCTTTACTACATCCACATCTGGGAGCAGAATCCTTTTTACGAAACCGTTCTGTAACAAAAGGAGTCCCATGGATCGCAAAAAAGCAATCGCGCTCTCATTTTCCGTTCCCGTCGCATGGGGCTTTTCGTACCCCCTCATGAAGATCAGCATGGACAGCATGAACGCCACGAGCATCGTCGCGCTACGCTGCATCATCGCCTTTGCGGCCTGCCTGCTGCTCTTCCATAAGCGCGCTTTCCGCATTAACCGCGACCTGATGGTCCGCGCCGCCATCATCGGCGCCATTATGGCAACCGAGCTCACCTGTATGTGCTTGGGCTCTAGCCTCACTTCTGCCTCCACTGCCGGCTTTTGCAGAGCCTGACGGTCGTGATCGTGCCGTTTGCCAACGCCGCCCTGCTGCGCCGCGCCCCCGAGCGCAAGGTGCTCATCGGCACCGCCATCGTCACCTGCGGCATGCTGCTGCTCTCGGGCGCCGACTTCACCAGCCTGAATCCCGGCGCGATCATCATGCTGCTCTCCGCTTTTGTCTATGCCGGACATATCATTGTCGCCAAGCGCTTTGTCGAAGAAGTCGATCCGCTGGCCCTGGGCGTTTGGCAGCTGGGCTTTGGCGGCTTGTTCTCGGGCATCGCCGCATTCACCTTTGGCGGCTTCACGCTTCCCAGTACGCCCAGCGAGATCGTGGTCGTCGTTGCCCTCGCACTCATCTGCTCTGCCTACGGCTTTATCACCCAAACGCTCGTGCAGCCCCACGTGCCCGCCGAGACCACCGGCTTCGCCTTCTCGCTCGAGCCGGTCTGCTCCGCCGTCTTCTCGTTCTTCCTGGTCGGCGAGGTCCTGAGTCCCATCGCCTTCTTTGGCGCCGCCCCCATCCTCACCGGCGTCATGGTGGCAACCGTCGAGCTTCCGCGCCTTCGTGCACATGGACAGGCTCGCATGGCAGGAGCGCCCGAGCACGTCTCGTAGACCCCACTCCTTATGCAGCCGCGGCATAAAGGCAACCGGGCGCCTTTACAATAGATGTCAACAGAGCATCTGCCATAAAAGGAGCCCCATGGACACCGCAACCCGCGACCGCAACATAGCAACTTGGTTGGGCGATGCGCCGCAGCCGGTACGTGACACTACGAACCGGCTGCTCGAGCGCATCGCCCTTTGCGTGCCGAGCAGACTATCTACCCGGCACAAGACGACATTCTCAATGCCCTCGCCTACACGCCGGCCGACCAGGTCAAAGTTGTCATCTTGGGTCAAGACCCTTATCACGGACCCAACCAGGCCATGGGGTTGTCGTTCTCGGTCCCCGCGACGCAAACCAAGTTGCCGCCGAGTCTGCGCAACATCTATAAGGAACTCAATGCCGATCTGGGTTACCCCATTCCCGCCACGAGGAGATCTAACGCCATGGGCACAACGGGGTGTCCTGCTTCTCAACACTACGCTCACCGTGCGCGAGCATGCCGCGAACTCGCACGCCAAGCTGGGCTGGAGCACGCTGACCGACTACATTATCGAACGCTGCTGCCAGCTGCCCCAGCCGGTCGTCTTTTTGGCATGGGGCCGATTTGCCCAGCAGATGGTCGAAGGTAAGCTCGTCGCAACCGGCGCGGGCAAGGCAACCGACAAGTTCTGCCTGGCCTCCACGCACCCCTCGCCGCTTTCGGCCAACCGTGCCACAGCAGAACTCCCCGCTTTTATGGGGTCGCGCCCCTTCTCCGCTGCCAATCGGCTACTCGAACAGCACGGCTCGACCCCCGTCAACTGGACTTGCCTCGGCTAAAAATCGATACATCAAAAACGCGCCCGACGGCTTTCCATCGGGCGCGTTTCCTATTCGGGCCAAATAAATTGTGTGCGGCCGGCCTCGCCGCCATCGATCAACAGGCTCTGCCCGGTCATAAACCGGTTGGTCACGCCCACAAAGTAGATCCACTCGGCGATCTCTTGGGCGGTGGCCCAGCGCTTAAGCGGCGTGAGCTCCATAATCTGGTTCCACAGGTGTTCGTCTTCCATCACGCAACGGTTGAGCGGCGTGATAACGCCACCCGGGTCCACACTGTTGGCGATGGCCTGCGGTGCCAGGCGGTTTGCAAGGTTCTTGGTGTAGGCGATAACGCCGCCCTTGCTGGCGGCATAGTCGGGAAACTCCGATCCCGTATGCCCGCTCGCCGACCCCACATTGACCACGGATTTGATAGACGGCGCCGGCTTGGCGACAAGCCCCTCCCCCACAAAGGCGTAGCGCTCGGTCACGTTGATGGTGCCATACAGGTTGGCGGCGATGTCGTCGGCCGAATCCTGCGTACCGGCAACGTTCACGATCACCTGGGGTTCAGGTCGCCTGGAAACGAGTCCGGCTCACAGACATTCACGATCAGGTGGCGGTAGCGCTCGTGTTCGATCGCCGCCGGCAGCAGATCAAAGCCTACGACCTCGTGGCCCTCGTCAAAAAGCGCTGCACGCACGCGGCTCCGATACCGCCCGAAGCGCCCGTGATCAAAAAACCCGCATCCTTGCTCCTTAGGCGGTTGCGTGACGCTCGAGGTACTCGGAGCCCACATTCTCGCGCTCCCAGCTGCGCACGACCTTGTAGCCCACGGGGCTCAGGAAGACCTCGCACAGCAGCTCGGAACAGCGCCCGTCAGCGAGCACATGATCACCTGCACCCAGGTCCAACCAAAAGAACGTGTGGCTCACCACGATGGCGAAGACCAGGTTGTCGATAAACTGGCCAACACCCGTGGACACATAGGAACGGAAGGCAAAGCTCGCAAAGTTATTCTTCTTGAGCATACGGCCGAGCGACTGGTTAAGCGTGGAGTTAACCACGGCAGAAGTGAGCATGGCCAACGAAGAGCCAGCACCACGTACCAGGTGCCGCCAATCGTGGCGTTGAGGGCGGTGTTGACCTCGATCATGCCCGTGTCGTAGTAGGCGCCCCACATGCCGGGCGTGAGCGAACATGGCCAAAAGCACAGGCTCACGGCCAGGTTAACCAGTAGTGCGAGGATAGAGATTTTGATGGATGCCTTGGCGCCAAAGCGCTTGCAGATCATGTCCTGGCACAAAAACGAGACCCAGCTCACCACAAAGCCGCAATCGAGTGCCAGATACGGCAGGCTGATGAGCTCTTTGTTGGCCAGCAGGTTCATCATGATGACACTCACGAAAAACAGCGAAACCGTTGCCGCGGGAATGCTCCGCAACAGGACCTTGTAGTCCTCCATGACCTTCTTGATCATTATGTACTCCTTTGGTTTTAGGTTTAACGAGCAGGATATCGGACCCGAACTGCTCGGACGCCCCGGTCTTGAGACGACGGTGGGTATGATAGCCGCTCACACGGCATCAGGCAAGCAAACGGCGCGGCAGCCCCGCCGGGCCACCACGCCGGCACACTAAAACGCTACGTTGCCAAACTCCGACAGGATCAGGTCGGGATTGTGGTCGGTTGCCCAATCCACGTTCCACGGACTCGTAAACAGCAGCAGTTTGCCGCCGCGCATGTCCTCGACGCGCAGCGTGTCGCGCGTGAGCGAAAGGCCCGGGATATCGATGGTATCGGGGTCGTTCTGGATCCAGCGAATGTCCGTATAGGGCAGCGGCTGGCGACGAACCTCAACGCGGTACTCGGCCTTGAGGCGACGCTCGAGTACCTCAAACTGCAGCACGCCGACCACGCCCACGATGACGCTCTCCATGCCGGCACCCAGCTCGCGGAAGATCTGGATGGCACCCTCCTGGGCAAGCTCCTCCATACCCTTGACGAACTGCTTGCGCTTGAGCGTGTCGACCTGCGTAATGCGGGCGAACATCTCGGGGGCAAACGTCGGGATCTGCGGATACTGCACGTGGCGCTTACCGGAGCACACAGTATCGCCGATGCTAAAGATGCCCGGGTCGAACAGGCCCACGATATCGCCTGCGTACGCCTCGTCCACAATGGCGCGGTCGTCGGCCATCATCGAGGTGCCCGTGGCCAGCTTGAGCTTGCGGTTGCCCTGCACGTGGAAAGCGTCCATGCCGCGCTCGAACTTGCCCGAGCAGATGCGCACAAAGGCGATGCGGTCGCGGTGGTTCTTGTCCATATTGGCCTGGATCTTAAACACGAAGCCGCTAAAGTCGTCGCGGCAGGGATCGACCGGCTCGTTGGCGAGCGTGTCGGTGTAGGCGCGCGGCGTCGGGGCAAGGCGCAAGAACTCCTTGAGGAAGGGCTCCACGCCAAAGTTGGTGAGTGCCGAGCCAAAGAACGCCGGGCTCAACTTACCGCATGCCACGGCATCCAGATCGAGCTCGTCGCCGGCGCCATCGAGCAGCTCGATGTCGTCCATCAGGTTCTTGTGGTTCTCCTCGCCGATGAGCTCGTCCATGGCAGGATCGCCCAGCTCGGCCTCAACCTCGGCGACCTTCTTGGTGGCGTTGGCGTGGCCGTCACCCTCAAAGGCGATGACACGACGGGTCTGACGGTCGAACACGCCGCGGAAGTTGCGACCGCTGCCGATCGGCCAGTTCATGGGATACGTGTTAATACCCAGGACATTCTCGATCTCTTCCATGAGCTCAAACGGATCGCGGGCCTCGTGATCGAGCTTGTTCACAAAGGTGAAGATGGGGATATGGCGCAGCGTACAGACCTTAAAGAGCTTCTTGGTCTGGGCCTCGACGCCCTTAGCGCCGTCGATGACCATGACCGCGGCGTCGGCAGCCATGAGGGTACGGTAGGTGTCCTCCGAGAAGTCCTGGTGGCCGGGGGTATCGAGGATGTTGACGCAGGCGCCGTTGTAGGTGAACTGCAGCACCGAGGAAGTAACGGAAATGCCGCGCTCCTTCTCGATGTCCATCCAGTCCGAGACGGCGTGCTTGGCCGAGCTCTTGCCCTTGACCGAGCCGGCGGTCTGGATGCTGCCGGTATAGAGCAGCAGTTTCTCGGTAAGCGTGGTCTTACCGGCGTCCGGGTGGCTGATGATCGCGAATGTGCGGCGCGACGAGATTTCATCCGACAGGCTTGCCATGCGGATCCTTTCTTGCATTGAGTGCATTACGTCGTTGTAACCGCATTATTGTAGCCGCGAAATCCCGCTCTACGGGGGCACCTATCAGGACAAATTCATCAGTTGGGGCCTGGGTAGCCGGGAATCCAATCTAGCCGCCAAAATTTACCCTCTGATCTTGCATAACTGTGCATAGTGTATATATACTGTGCTTACCGGTTATATACACGTGTAGCCCATCAGCTAAGGAGCCGCTGTGGACATCATCCTATCCAATTCGAGCGATAAACCCATCTACGAACAGATATTCTCGCAGGTCAAAGCCCAGATCCTTGCGGGCGCACTCGCCGCGGGGCCAAACTGCCCAGCATCCGCGCGCTCGCAAGCGACCTCGGCGTGAGCGTCATTACCACCAAGCGTGCCTACACCGATCTAGAGCAGCTCGGCTATATCTGTACCGTGCAGGGCAAAGGTTGCTTTGTCGCCAAGGGCAACCAGGAGCTCTTGCGCGAAAGCCAGCTCTGCCATATCGAAGAGCTACTTGCGCAGGCGGCAACCCAGGCCGAAGCCCTGGGCGTCACACGCAACAAGCTGCACGAGATGCTCGACCTGGTAGCGCCCGAAACCATGCAGTAGCCATCTGCAAGAAAGGCTATACCATGCAAAACGCACTAGAACTCAAAGGCGTCTCGCGCCGGGTAAGCGATCGCTTTTCGTTGCGCGATGTCAGCCTTAGCGTAGAGCCCGGCCAGATCGTTGGCTTTGTGGGCGCGAATGGCGCCGGCAAAACTACGACCATTCGCGCCGCGCTTGGACTTATAAAGCTCGATGCCGGCGAGGTGCGTCTATTTGGGCAGCGCTGCGATGCCAATGCGCCCGATGAACAACAACGTCACATGCGTTCTCGCATCGGGCTCGTCCTGGACACGTGCCCCTTCCCTTCCACACTCAAGGTAGCGGAGGTCGAAGCGCTCGTGTAGCCCAGCGTATCCCACATGGAGTCATGAGACGTTTGCTGGCCTCATCGATCGATTTGGCCTGGATCCCAAAGCAAAGGTCAAGGACCTCTCCCGTGGCATGGGCATGAAACTGCAGCTTGCCTGCGCACTCAGCCACAATGCCAAACTACTCCTTTTGGACGAAGCCACGGCCGGCCTCGACCCCATGGCACGTGAAGAACTACTCGATGAGCTGCTCGCCTTTGTTGCCGACGGGCAGCACAGCGTTTTGTTCTCGAGCCATATCACGTCCGACCTTGAGCGCGCTGCCGACCGCGTTGTCTGCATCGATAGCGGCTCGATTGTGTTCGACCTGCCGCGCGAGGACATTACCGACCGCGCCGGTATTGCCCACTGCACTCAGACGCAAGCCGCCGAGCTGATGGCTTGCGTCGAAGGCGCCCGCGCCACCCGTCATGCCTACAGCGTTGACGTACTCGTACCCAACCGACGCGAAGCGCTCGAGGCCTTCCCCGAGATTCCATGCGACCGCGCAACCATTGATGACTATCTGCGCCTTACGCTGAAAGGAGCCTCCAAATGAAACGCGCCTTTATGTCCGAGACCGCCATCATGCGCTCGTTTTTCCCGAGCATCGCCGGCGTCGGCCTGTTCATATTCATCGTGCTGACCCTCCTTGCCAACGCGACGGATGGTGACTCCGGCATGAGCGCCGGCACCTGCGCGGTCAGCGCCATGTCGCCCATCATAATCATGAACTCGCTGGCTGGCTACGATAACCAAAACGGCTGGGAGCGCTATCGAGCAACGCTGCCCTTTTCGCGCAAAGACATCGTCTGCGCACGCTACCTGTGCATTATCGCCTTCTCGGCCGTCATGGCATGCGCGGCTACGCTTCTGAACATCCTCGCCCTTCCGTTCTTCGGCCACATGGGCATCCCTTCGACAGGCCAGACGATCTTTGAAATCGCAAACCGCCTCGGCGGCATCGATGCTCATCTCCCTCATGATGGTGTTTTTGGCACAGCCGATATTCTTCCGATTTGGCCATATGGAGGCGCTGCGCCTTTCCGTCGGCCTGTTTGCCCTGCTTGGCTGCGGCACCATGGCAATACTGAGCTCCTCCAACCCCATTAGCATATGGCTTATGTCATTTGCCGGAGCAAATCCCGACCCCGCCGTCATCGGATGTCTGTGCGCCGGAATTGCCGCCCTGGCGTTCATGCTATTTGCAATCAGCTGCACCGTCAGCACCAAGATCTATCGAGCACGCGATTTGTAGCCGCAAGCGGTATCATCGGACGAGCGCCGTAGACCCGGCGTAGTCGTTCTTGAGGAGGCGCCACACCCATGTCGTGGGTTGTTGCAGCGTTTGCATCGGCATTCTTTGCCGGCATCACATCAATTTTGGCCAAATGTGGCATCAAACACACCGATTCCGATATTGCGACCGCCATCCGCACCTGCGTGGTGCTCGTCTTTGCTTGGATAATGGCGGGCATTTCCGGATCCATCGGAACCATTGGCAGCATCGCCGCCAAGTCTTGGCTGTTCCTCGTTCTCTCGGGACTTGCAACCGGCGCTTCGTGGATCTGCTACTTTAAGGCGCTCAGCATTGGAGACGTCAATAAGATCGTGCCGGTCGACAAGATGAGCACCGTACTCGCCGCGCTGATCGCTATTGTTCTCTTTGGCGAGACGAGCAATCTGGCCGTAAAGCTTATTGGGACGGCCGTAATCACCCTCGGCACGTTCCTGATGATTGAGAAGAGGCAGTCAGCTGGCGTGGACCAGAAGCAAGACCGGACCTGGCTCGCCTACGCCCTCGGTGCCGCCGCGTTCGCGGCGCTCACGTCCATCCTTGCCAAGGTTGGCATCGAAGGCGTCGAGTCTAACCTGGCAACGGCAATCCGTACCTGCGTGGTACTCGCCATGGCGTGGGGGATTGTGACGGCCAAGGGAAAGCTGGAGCAGGTCGCACGCGTTGACCGATATGAACTCACATTTCTCGCAGCATCGGGCATTGCGACCGGTGCATCGTGGCTGCTCTACTACTACGCGATTGCCGCCGGGCAGGTAAGCGTCGTGGTGCAGGTCGACAAGCTCTCGATCCTTGTTTCGGTACTGTTCGCGCGCCTGGCCTTCAACGAAAAGCTGTCACATCGAAACGCCGTCGGCTTCTCGCCCTCATCGTGCTGGGCACCGCCGCACTCGCAATTTGGAAGTAAGACGCAGGGAACGAGAGCCTCGGCGCACCCGTGGTCACAATCGACTGTCCGCCAATACATGACAAATGACATATCCCCTGCCCGCGCTCAACGTCTTACAATAGAGATGTCACGGGCCTTGGCCCAATTTCGATCATCCAAGGGGATGTCTTTTTGGTCATTGTTCTTTAGGGAACGGTCAATCGCATAGAACCATGAAAACGGCCGTCCAACGGCCGTGGTTTGTTGCGCCGTTCCGCCTCCGTCATCTGCCAATTTGCACCTGATTGGAAAGAACAATGCAATCCCAGGAATCTCAATCCTTCCCAAAAGCTAGCAGCTTCGATACGGCACTCGTGCGCTCTAAGATTATGGGGCCGAACCCCCTCAAGCTCTGCGAAGAGCTTCTTTGCGATGCGAGTATCCCCCGCGGCGCCCGCGTCTGCGACCTTGGGTCGGGCACCGGCATCACCAGCGCCCTGCTTGCCCGCGAATACGGGTTTGACACCTACGCCGTCGATCTGTGGAGCGACCCCGAGGAGAACCGCGCGTTCTTCGATTCACTCGGTATTCCCCGCAACACCATTCATCCTGTTAAAGCGGATGCCTCTCAGGGGCTGCCATTTGAGCATGACTTTTTTGATGCGGTCGTGAGCATCGACTCGTACAACTACTATGGCCGCGACCCGCACTACCTGGGCGAGCGTCTGCTCCCCTACGTAAAGCAAGGTGGCATGCTTTATCTGAGCATCCCAGGCATGGTCCACGATTGCCACGATAACCTCCCCGATTGTCTGCTCAAATCATGGACGCCCGAGCAGCTCGACTACATGCACGACATAGCCTGGTGGCATGCCATGATCGAGCCGACCCCGGCGTCAAGATTGTCTCGATGCAACCCATGCTCTGCACCAACGAGGCATGGGCAGATTGGCTCGCCTGCGACAACGAGTACGCAGCGGGCGACCGCGCTGCCGTTGAAGCCGGCGCAGCTTGAATACCTCAACACCATCGCAATCGTGTTGAGGAAGCTCTAAACAACAACCGCGCGAGACCGTAAACACACGGCCTCGCGCGGCTTGTTTCTTACCATGAGCTTTTAGAGAGCAGGCACGCAGCCGTTACATCCTCACACCTGGCTTGGGATGCCTGTACTGACCGTGGGAGCCGTCCGCTTACCGTGCGAGATGGCAAATTTGGGACAACGGTGCAGGCAACGAAGGCAGGCTGCGCACTCCGGCTTTGTCCAGACGGGGAAGGCCGTCGCGCATCTCAATCGCCGCCATGGGGCAGCGCTTGGCGCAGAGGCCGCAATCGATGCAGCGATCGGCATCGACGGCAAACTTGCTCGTCCGTTGCATGCGCGGCAGCCCAAACGCGTGATATGCGCACGATGCAAACAGGGGCACGCGATGGCGCATCATGTTGCCCGTACGCCGCGCCCGTACCGCTTCGACCACGGCATCAATCTGCGCCTCGGCAGCCTTGTTGATGCTCTCGACCTTTGAGGATCTGACAGGTCGAAAACAGGCGTCCAGGTATCGGGCATCTTGACGCTCATCGCCGCGTCAGCTCAGCTCGAGCCCACGCTCGCGCAGCAAATCGCGGGCAAACTTCGCCGATTGGCCGGTCGTCGAACCGTACGTCGAGACATAGAACGTATAAGGTCGCCCGCCGTCCTTTGCGCCAGCGGCAATCGACAGGTCGGCAGTCTTTAAAAACTCTATCATTGGCGTCGGCAAGCCCCAGGCATACACCGGGGCAACAAATCCAAGCTGACAGGGCCCTCCCGCCAAGGCAAGACGAAGGGACTCGGCATCAAAGCGCTCAATCGACATGACCTTATCGCCCGTTGCCGCTGCAACACGGCGCGCCACATGCTCGCTGTTTCCCGTCGCGCTAAAGTACAGAATCATTTCTTATCCTCCGAGCATTGTGCCGCGATAAAGCCGCGCTACTTGCGCAGCGGCTTGGGCAGCGGAATGCCAGCGGCGATAACGGCGGCGATGATCATGCAGACGATGCCCTTGAGCGGGAAGCACATGAGCAGCAGGCCCACGACCATGACGGGCTGGCGCATGACGGCGCCCATCGTCGAGGCCGTGCAGACGGCAACGCAAAAGACCGGATCGGCGCCGGTGAGGATGGCAAGGCCGTAGCCCAGGCTTACGCCCGAGAAGATAACCGGGAAGAAGTGGCCTCCGCGCCAACCCATGTTGATGAGGGCGGGAGTCAGCATAGCCTTGACCAGACCGGTCGCGATAAGCACACCGGCGGGGATGGTCAGGTAGGTTTCCATGAGGACATCGGCCTGCGTCTCGCCGGCAAACATGGTGTAGGGCAGAACCGTTCCGCAGATGGCGAGCGCCAGGCCAGCCAGCATGGCCTTGACGACGGGGCGGTCCCCTATGGCGTGGGCCAGCGCCTCGCTCGCGTGCTCCGAGACAAAGTACAGCCAACCGCAGACCGTGCCGATCAGCGACAGGGGGATAAGCCATGCGAGCTCGAGGTTGCCCACCTCGGCAGCCTCGAACCTGGGCATGCCCATGCCGCCGCCCATAAGCTGGCCGAGCAGCAGGTAGGTGCCCAGGCCACCCGCGATCGCGATGCCATAAACCACGGTCTTCTGCGCCTTGGGGAGCTTGATGGTGATCTCGTCAGACGTGGAATCCTCATCGCCATCGGCGCTGCCGGCGAGCGGGGCCACAAAGCCAAAGACGGGCGCAGTGAAAAGTGCCGTCAAGGCGGCCTGGGTGCCCAGCAGCGTAAGCTCCCTAAACTCGGCACCAAAGCGACGCATGCGGTCGCCGACCCAGCTGCACAGACCCGCGATAACGCCGGTCAGGCCGGCCTCCGGTCCAATACTTCCGCCAAACAGCAGCGGCAGCAATGCCGCGAGCGAAAGCTTGCCCAGATTGTCGTACGGGTAGCGCCCGTCTTGCTTGACCTTGGCCATCACCTGGTTGAGGTCGTCGGTCTTGGTGCCGGTCAGCTTTTCGTACAGACCGATGAGCAGACCGCCCAGCAGGCAGACGAAAAACGGATACGGCAAAAAAGCCGAACGGGCCGCTGGCAAGCTCGGGCGAAGCGACGCCCAGCGCGCTCGGAATCTCGGTCCATAGATAGTCGATGCCGTGCTCCATCGCAAAAAAAAAAAAGAACAGCCAGACTGCGGCACCTGCGAACGCGCCGGTCACGGCAACGCTGACCAAAAACAGCGCGCGGTTTTTAAGTTTGGCAAGCTTATCCATCGGGCCCTCCCGTAGTCAAAGTCGACATAGATACGTTGTATTTTAAAGCGGTTGCGGCGTGAGCGCGCCAACCATCTGCACCATTAACAGCACCGTTGGGCACCGCATGCGACGAACCCGATGTCTAGCGACCGATAATTGATGCGATCTCGCACAGGTCATCGGCAAAGTAGATGCCTTGTTGGCGCTGCAGTCTCGATAGGCCCTTGTCGATCATATGCTCGAGCAGTGCCTTCAGGTCATTGTAGTAACCGTCCAGGTTGTACAGGATGCACGGCGCGTTGAGGTGCCCCAACGACACGGCAGACATAACCTCGGCAATCTCCTCGAGCGTACCCGTGCCACCCGGAAAGGCGATAAACGCGTCGCCGAGTTCAATCATCTTGGCTTTGCGCTCCGCCATATCGCTCGTCACGATCAGGTCGTTGATACCGTCGTGCTGAAACTCGGCCTCGATAAAAAAGCTTGGCTCCACACCCGTCACGTGTCCACCGGCATCGAGCACGCTATCGGCAAGCGCACCCATCAGGCCCGACTTGGATCCGCCGTACACCAGCGCGTGACCATGAGCGCCAATCCATGTGCCCAGCTCCTGCACCGCGGGCAGAAACGCCGGATCGTTGCCGACGCTCGCGCCCAGGTACACCGTGATATTCATATGCAATCCCCCTTGTTGCGCGATGCGCTAGCCCTAACGTTGCCGGCGACGATACTCGCGCACGCGACGCGATAGATCGGCGAGCTCGTCGCGATCGAGTTCTTCCAGATGCTCCAGGTCGTCCATAAAGCGCGCCATAGTGTCCTTTTGACGCATCTTGATGAGCATGTTGCAGTAGCTCACCGCAACACCCGTGAGCATGGCGATGTAGAAGATGCTGATGACGCTCAAGATGACGGTGATGGCGCGGGCAACCGGCGTCTCGGCCGGAATATCGCCAAAACCGATGGTCGACACGGTCTCAGAAGCTAAACCAGAGTCCATCGCCAAACGTGAGGGTCGTAGGCTCGGACAGCCAGACGGCCGTCGAGCACAGCAGGAAAAAGACAAGAAACACGCCCGTTATGTGGGCAAAGCCAGCCTGATGCAACACATCGGCAAGTGTCCTCAGCTTTTTCATCGTGACCCCTTCCGCGGACAATCATTCACATTTGCTCGGTATTGTCCCACGCCTCCCCCCGCAAACGGAACTAGTCATCGGGGACGTTCTTAAACGACTAGTCAAACAAGAACGTCCCCAACGACTAGTCGTTTAAGAACGTCCCCAATGACTATATCTGTGGGCGAACGGGGCACCTGAGCTGGTATCCTTATGCGGTAATGTCTCGATTCGTTAGGATTGCATGTGAGAACTGCCGCTGTCCTTCGTTCAACTATATATCGTGCCCTGGTCATCGTGCTTACCGCACTTACCGTGCTGGGCGGCGCCATGCCGCCCGTCCCCCGTCTATGCCGGCGACTCTGATCAGCAGGTCAAAACGGTCCGCGTTGGCTGGCTCGTCAGCAACAGGGGTTTCCAGGAAGGCACGCCGGGCGAACGCCTCTCGGGCTGGGGTTACGAATACCTCCAGACGCTTTCGTACTACACGCCCGGCTGGCGGTACGAATACGTCTCCGGCACCTTCACCGAGCTTATGGACATGCTCGAGGCCGGCGAGATCGACCTCATGCCCAACATCTCATACTCCGAGGAGCGCGCCCAAAAGCTGCTCTATTCTTCAAACCCCGAAGGCACCGAGCGCTACTACATCTACGCCAGGCCCGACCGTGACGACGTCGCAAAGGGTGACCCCAAGCGCTCCAAGGCCTTACCATCGGCTACAACCCCGGCGCTATGCAAACCTTCGTCGGCCAGCAGTGGCTCGCCAACGAAGGCATCACCTGTACCTATAAAGAAATCAACACCGGTGGCGCCCTCTTTGAGGCGCTTGCAGACGGCGAGGTCGACGCCGTCATCATGAACGACACCATTTCGTCGCCCGATGCCTCACCCATGTTCTACCTTGGCTCGAATGATTACTATTTTGCCGTTCCCAAAAGCCGCCCCGACCTGATGAACGACATCAATGCCGCCATGACGGCAATCGCCCGCGTCAACCCACGCTATAACGACGAAGTCAAATCTAACTACTCGACCCAAAACAGCGGTTCATCATCGCTCACCGGCACCGAGACCTCCTGGCTCAAAGCAAACGGCAACACCATCACGATTGGCTATCTTAAAAACCAACTTCCCTACTGCGCAAAATGACGACGGCGAGATGGAAGGGTCGCTCGCCTCGCTTGCAACGACGTTGCGCGACAAGTTTGGCATTACGGTTAAAACAGTCGCGATCTCAAATAACAAGCAAATGGTCAAAGCCCTTTCCAACGGAACTATCGATGTCGCCCTACCTCTGTTTCGCGACTACTGGCTTGCCGAACAGAAAGGGGTCGTGCAGTCAAACCCGATGGGAACGGTTTCCCTGACCGCCATTCACAGCAGCAATAACCTGAACCGCGACCTTAAGAAAATCGCTTGCACGCAGAGCGCGATCGTCAACCGTCTTGAGCTCGAGAGCCTCTTCCCGACGCAACGATAACCGAATATCCAAATGGCGGCGAGGCGCTCAAAGCCCCTCAATAAGGGGAAGGCAAGTTGCATCATTGTCCCCAGCACGCGCTTGGAAACCATCCGCGACACCTATGACACCGAGGATTTCGAAACGCAGGAGCTCACCAACACGGCGCAACTATCGTGTTTGATTTCGCGCGGCAAGCCCGAGCTGTTGGGAATTATCAATAAGGGCATCGTCAATGCCGGCGAATCGCTCTCTGCAAGCAGTTATTCCCCCACATCGTACTCGGCGCAAGAATCGGATGCGTTCCGACTTCTCTACCGCAACCGCATCGTCATTGCGGCAGTCGTCATCTGCATTTTGCTCACCGGCACCGTCATCCTTGCCTGGTCGCTTCAACGCGCGCAGAAAGAACAGCAGAAAGCCGATGCCGCCAATGCTGCCAAAACGGCTTTCCTCACGCGCATGAGCCACGACATCCGTACGCCGCTCAACGGTATCCTGGGCCTTATCGAGATCGAGGAATTGAAGGAAGGCGATATGCAAGTCGCGCGCGAGAGCCGCGCCAAGGCACGCGTTGCCGCCAATCACCTGCTCTCGCTGATCAACGATATCCTCGAGATGGGCAAAATCGAAGACCGCAAGCTAACGCTGGAACATGCTCCTTTTAACCTCAAAGAGCTCTGTGACGATACGCTGGTGCTGTGCAAGCTCCGCGCATCCGATAACGGCATCACAATGCAGGACAATAGTCTGCCGTACGCCACGGGACCATACATGATCGGCAGTCCCACCCATATCCGACAGATTATGATCAACCTGTTAAACAACAGCATTAAGTACAACAAGCACGGCGGCTCCGTCACCTTTAGCTCAAAGACCAAGCCACTCGATAACGGGCGCGCGCTCTTTTGCTTTTAGCGTTTCGGATACCGGCATTGGCATGGCTCCCGAGTTTTTAAAGCATATCTATGAGCCGTTTGCACAAGAAGGTGACAATGCCCGTAGCAAGTTCCAAGGAACCGGCATGGGCATGCCAATCGTCAAGTCGCTTATTGAACTGATGGGCGGCACGATTGAGATTTCGAGTGAGGTTGGCGTGGGGAGTACGTTCAACGTCCAGATTCCGCTCGATATCGACAAGAACCCTCAGGCAAGAGAACGTGCGGACGGCCAGGCAAACAGCTGCTCGCTTGCCGGCATGAACGTCCTCTTGGCAGAAGATAACGAGCTCAATGCCGAGATTGCCCAGGCTCTGCTCGAAAGCGAGGGCATCGTCGTAACTCGCACCGCCGACGGCAGCGAAGCGGTCAAGCTATATGTTGGGCGTCCCGCGGGTAGCTTTGACGCCATTCTGATGGACGTTATGATGCCGGGCATGGACGGCTACGAAGCGACCCGCGCGATCCGCCTGAGCGAGAAGTCCGACGCCGCCGACATCCCCATCATCGCACTCACCGCCAATGCCTTTTCCGAGGATGTCCAGGCGGCCCACGATGCCGGCATGAACGCGCACTTGCCCAAGCCGGTCGACTTTAACAAGCTCAAAAACATGCTCGCCCGCATCAAGAAATACGGAGCTGTTTCGCTATAGTTTGTGCTCAACCACCATACGCAGCCAGAAAGGAAGCCAATGATGTTTAGGCCCTTACGTCGAAAGAAACGCGCCATCACTGACGAGGAAGCGCGCGAGTTGCTCGCCACCTGCAAGCGCGGCGTCTTTGCCGTCAACGGCGACGATGGCTACCCGTACGCCATTCCCGTCAACTACTTCTTCGACGCCGAGCACGACAAGATTTATTTCCATGGCGCCAAGGCTGGCCACAAGGTCGACGCACTCAAACGCGATGACAAGATCTGCTTTACCGTTTACGGCAACGAGTGGTACAAGGACGGTGACTGGGCTCCCTACGTTATGAGTACCGTGGTCTTTGGCCGTTGTCACCTGGTTGATGAGACTCCCGCGTTTGTCGAGGACAAAGTCCGCCAGCTCGCGCTTAAGTACTACCCTTCTGCCGAAGAGGTCGAGGAGGAAATCGCCAAAGACATCAAGGGCGTCCAACTCTACGAGATTTCGATTGAGCATCTTTGCGGCAAGCAGATTCACGAAAAGTAAGCCCCTCAGCAAGCCTCATCAATAGCAATATGGCCCGGTTCCAACCCACCTCGGAACCGGGCCATATGCTTATGAAGCGTCGGCGGCTATGTGCGCAAGCGCCTCAACGAGCTCTTGCGAGCTCACAGGCTTGCTCAGGTGCGCGTTCATGCCCGCCTCGCGCGAAAGCCTGCGATCGTCGGCAAAGGCGTTGGCGCTCACGGCGATAATCGGCGTGGTCGCGGGCATCCTCGCGATCGAGCGCTCGAATCCGACGCGTGGCCTCAAGGCCATCGATACCGGGCATCATGATATCCATCAACACCACGTCGTACTCGTGCGGCGCGCTCGCGGCAAACATCTCGACGGCAGACTCACCATCCTTAGCATGCGTCACGACGGCACCGGCGCGGGCGAGCGTAAACTGTGCGATCTCGGCATTCAGATCGTTATCCTCTACGAGCAAAACGCGCAAGCCCTGGAGCGCATCGCCGTCGCCCGCATTCACGCGCACTGCCTGAGGAATCTCGGAGCGCTTGCACTTCTCAAACGGCAGGCGGATGGTAAACGTCGTCCCCTGCCCCAAGACGCTCGTAAAGCTCATGGTCCCGCCCATAAGCTCGACCAACTGTTTTGCGATAGGCGCGCCCAGGCCAGTTCCCGATGAAGCGCCTTCCACCTGTTGCTCCTCGCGACAAAACGGCTCGTAGAGGTGCTGTTGGAACTCCTCGCTCATGCCAATACCGTTATCGGCAATCGTGTATTCATAGACGGGGGCGCCATCCACTGGCTCCACCTCGCGGCACACCAGGCGAACATAGCCGCCCCGGCGGTTGTACTTGACGGCATTGCCGGCAATATTGAGCAACAGGCGCTTGAGGTGCGTCACGCTCACCCGCGCATAGGGATGATTAAGCGTCTGCTGGTCGCAGATAATTGTCACCAGACGCTCCTCGGCCTGGCGCTCAGAATATCGCGCACCTCGTGGTTGAGGGTCACCAAATTTGTGGGAACAAGCTCCAGTTCGACCTGGCCGCTCTCCAGGCGACTCATATCCAGGGCCTCGTTGGCAAGGTCGAGCAGCAGTCCCGATGCCGTCCAGATCTTTGAGCGGCACTCGGTCTGCTTTTGCAGATCGTCCGCATTGGCATCGCCGACCTCAACCATACCGCGAATGCCGTTGATGGGCGTACGCAGATCGTGGCTCATGCGACGCAGAAACTCCGTCTTTGCCGAGTTGGCAGACGAGGCCTCACGCGCCGCCTTTGCCAGCTTGTCGCCATAGTCGCGCTCCTGCTGCAGCAAGTCCGTCAAACGTCGACGATCAGCGCGGCGACGCACCATCACAACAGAGGCTACAACACCGCTGTAAAGCACCAGCACGCCGGCAGCGACAGCCGCGACGACCTCAAAGTAGCGCTGCGCCGAGGCATAGGTGTACACGTAGAATTTTTGCGCTTTGCCGTATGTGCCCAAATACCACTCGCCGTTGACGTTGACCAGTCGGACTTTGCCGGGCAGGCATCGATCCTTAATTTCGTCGACAATGATGGCATCCGTCGCAGGCAGATCGAACACGCCCAATACGGTGGGTTCAACGGCGTTGGTCGCAACGACCTTGCCATCGTTTTCGATCACGATATTGCCGTTATCGATGGTTTCATAGCCTTCGAGCAGACTCTGCAGTTTGAGCGTATTGCCTGCAACCGCCTTCGCGCTCTGATGCCTTACCGCGACAACGATGCCCTCGCCATCCTGCCGGGTTACGCAGCCAATGTCTGCGACCGAATCATCCGAAAGCGTAATGCGGGCGGTATAGGACTTAAGCGGATGGGCTGCCACCTCCAGCACGGGTGCTTCCTTGAGATACGTAGCGAGCGACTCGTAGCCCACGTCATCCGTCGAGGACTCGGACACCAAATTGCCCGATGCGTCCGTCACGATCAGTGCACTCACGTTGAACTGGTCAGCATATTGCTCCAGCGCGGCGTTATCCACCGAGCCGTCGCGCTCCATATCGCGCGCCGCCTCTCCGGCGATCTCCATAACGCGAATCAGGTTTTTGGTCGTATAGGCGCTATTGAATGCATCGTAGGAAAGGCTCTGCGTCGCCACGTAATCGACAACGTCGGCAAAGCGCCGCTCGGCTTGGGCTGTCGTGTAACCGTAGCTCATCATGCCGGCAGCAACCGAGAGCGCTATCCCCAGCAGGGCGGCAATGAGCCATACCCAGGCCGAACGATCGCCCCGCTCCTCTACGGCGTGGTCGGGCACATCGATCATGACAGGCCCTCCGTATTCACAAATGGCGCGGGGTCATCAAAGTACTTTGACACCAGGCGTTCCATGGTGCCATCGGCAAGCATTTCTTGGTAGGCACGGGTGAGCTTAACGTCGATGCCGCGCGTATCGTTGAGATCGAAAGCGGTACCCAGACCAACCTCCAGCAGCGGCTCATCCAAAATACGATACGTCACACCATAGTCTTTTTCGTACGTGAGCAGCGAAGACTCGTGCGAGGCAATAGCATCGACCAGACCTTCGACGAGCGCCGGGTTTAGATAGGAACGGTCCGAAAAGCTATACAGTTCTTTAATCTGCGGGACGTTTCGTTCAGTCGATTGAGCAGAATCGTCTCGGGTTTGGTGGTAGACTGCACCGCTACGACCTTGCCCTCCAGATCGGCAAGCGTATAGATGTCGCTCTCGGATTGACCGCGACCACTTGGCGACTTGCAAGATACGGGCCGGCCCAGCGATACTCGTCTTCGCGACCCGTCATGCTAAAGCTGCCCATGACGCAATCGAGTTCGCCGCTCGCCAGCAGCTCGTTCTTCTTTTCCCAATCGATCAGCTGGTACTTTGGTTTGTAACCAATGCGGGCCAGGGCTTCGGTCAGAATCTCGACATCCAGGCCGACCGTCTCGCCGTATTCGTCGCTATACACAAACGGCGGGTAAAGGTCGCTGCCGACGTTGAGGGTCTTGAGGCCATCGTCATCGCCTTTTTGCCTGCGAGGCCGTGCTTTTTGCCGAAGAGGCCGAGGCGCCGTTGCTCGACCCAGAGCAACCCGTTATCGCCACGCCAAATACACCCACTATCGCGAGCGCAAGCAATAACGTTATGGCAACCGGGCGGCGGGGTCCTTTCATCAAGCTCCTGACGGTCCTGTTTGTTGGCAGCAATGGGCTAATAATAGCAGGCGGCATACGAGAACCGCCCAATGATTACGAACGCCTTACCATGTGGGGCCTTCTGGCCAATCTGACCAAAAAAGGCCCCTATACACAGAGAACGTTTGCTATGCATTAAAAACGTAACGATCCAGGCGGTCGCACGCCTCCTTTACACGCGAAAGCGGCAGCGCCAGGTTCACGCGAATGTGACAGGGGCCGTGGAATGGGCGGCCGTCCTGATAGCCTACGCCCACGCGCGCACCCTCGTCGAGCAGCCACTGAATGTCGCGACCGTGTGCGCGGCACCATTTGGTGCAGTCCAGGAACACCATATAGGTGCCCTGCGGGCGCGAATAGGCCACGCCCTTAAAATGCTCGTCAACGTAATCGCAGAAATAGTCGACGTTGCCCTTGATGACCTCGTTGAGCTCGTCCACCCACTCGTAGCCCTGCGACTGGTAGGCACCGATGAGCGCATGCATCGAGAGGACATTCATCTCGTTGTAGTGAGTCTTGTTGGACACAGCGCACACGCGGTCGCGCAGCGTCTCGTTGTAGATGATGGTAGCTGCCAACCAGGCCCGCCAGGTTGAAGGTCTTGCTAGGTGCATAAAGAGCCACCGTGCGCATGCGGGGGTCTCGCTCACCGACTGCGTCGGAATATGCTTGTGCCGGGACGGATGATGTCGGACCAAATCTCGTCCGAGATCACCACGCAATCGTGCTGGCGGTAGATGTCCATGGCGCGCTCGATCTCGTCACGCCCCACACGCGGCCACAGGGATTGTGCGGCGAGCAGAAAATCGCAGCGTGGATGTGGTTTTGCGCGAGCTTGCGCTCCATGTCCTCAAAGTCCATGCGCCACACGCCCTGTTCGTCCAGCTTAAGCGGGCTATGGACAATACGGTAGCCCGCGGCCTCGATGGACTTGGTAAAACCGATGTAGGTGGGGCTATGGACTAGCACCGCGTCACCCGGCTGGACGTACGAGCGCAGCGTCGATACGACGCCGCCCAGCACGCCGTTTTCATAGCCGATATGCTCCGGCGCCAAGCCCTTGACGCCATTGCGGCGGCTCTGCCATTCGATGATGCGGTCGAAATACTCGGGGCGCGGATTGAAATAGCCAAACATGGGGTGCTGGGCGCGTTGAACGATGTACTCCTGGACTGTGGGCACCGTGGCGAAGTTCATGTCGGCCACCCACATGGGAATGCGGTCGAAGCCCCTCGTCGGGTGCGTTCGGAGCCATACCGGGGATCTCGCCCCAAGAGTCAACGGCGATGGCGTCCATGCCGTGGCGGTTGATGATTGAGGTGAAGTCGTATTTCATGCTGGGCTCCCGTGCAAAGCGGATTGGTTCGGTAGGCGTTATTGTCCACCAAGATGGTCGGCTTAGGCACGGGTTTCGGGCTGAATTTGGCAGGAGCGCAAACGCCGCAATGGCTACCTTTGCGCCTCGTCGACATCCGTCACGGTCAACTGCGTCCCGTCGACCGTGAACGACACGTCGAGCCCAGCATAGGCCAAGTGGTAGACGCGATCGGGCTCGTGTTTGCTGCCAGCACGGCGCGGATCCTGGCGAAGGACCTCGATTAAGCCGGGCAACTTTGTTGGCGGGACCTTGTCTTGCAGCGCCTGTGGGAACTCGACGTTGAGCTCTTGCCACGGGTTGTCCTCGATCCAGCCGCCCGTCGCATCCGGGTGACAGTCCGCAAACGGAATGTAGGGCTTGATGTCGTAGATGGGTGTTCCGTCGCGCAGGTCGGCGCCCAGCACGTGAATGATGGGGCCGTTGTCGGTGAGCTCAACGCGGTCAAGCTTTACGCAGGTAAGGCCGATGGGATTGGGGCGAAACGGGCTGCGTGTGGCAAATACGCCCACGCGCTCGGCTCCACCCAGGCGCGGCGGACGCACGGTCTTTGACCATTTGGCATTGGTGCCAGCCTTGTCCCGCGTCTTGGCATCGGCAGCGATGTCTCCTGCCGTGCCGCCGGGCGTCCCATTTTCAAAACGCCAAAGCAGCCATAAGTGCGAGAAAGACTCGAGCCCTGCAACCGCGGCATTAGAGGCAAACTCCGGCTCAAAGATAATGCGCCCCTCAAGATGAGGCGCCAAAAAGCTGTTGCGCGGAATGCCAAACTTCTGCGGCAGATCGGTATGTATGTGTGCGATAGGTTCCATGCCGGTCATTGTACGGCAAGGGCGCGGGGCGCTGCGCGCAATTCCCCGCCGCGGTCGCCGAACGTGCAACCAACGGTTGCTTGGAAGGTGCCTGCCGCCGCGTATGCTTAAGCCATCAACCGGCAGAAAGGAGCCGTCATGGCCTTTGCAGAAAAACTCATCGCCGTCCGCCGTGCCAACAATCTCACCCAAGAGCAGCTTGCCGCCAAGCTCTACGTAACGCGTCAAGCCGTCAGCCGCTGGGAGCGCGGCGAGGTCACCCGGGTATCGACATGATGAAGCTCATTGCCGCCGTAACCGGAGAGCCGCTATCTCACCTGCTCGAAATGCCCGAGCACTACTGCCAGAGCTGCGGCATGATACTCACGCCCGACGACTGCGGCACCGATGCCTCAGGCGCCGCGACCGACCATTACTGCAAGTGGTGCTACGACCACGGCAAATACACCTACGAGACCACCATGGAGGCAATGATCGAGGATTGCGCCCCGCGCCTAGCACAAAACACCGGCATGTCGCTCGACGAAGCCGTCTCGCTCATGGGTGCCGTCCTGCCGCAACTGGAGCGCTGGCGCACCGTGCAGGAAAACGAGGAGCGCTACGGTGCCGAGGCGCGGGCGCGCTATGGCAATGAGGCTATCGATGCAGCAAACGAAGCGCTGCTGGACATGGACCCTCAGACGTGGAACGACATGAAGGAACTTGAACGCGCTATTTTGGGTCAGCTCTCGATTGCCATGGGCGATGGCGAACCGGAAGGCAGCGAGGCTCGCAAGCTCGTCGCGATGCATCGCCGCTGGATTGCTCTCAACTGGGGCAGCGAGCCCCAAGACGAGGCATATCTGGGGCTCGCCCACGGCTACCTCGCCGACCAGCGCTTCGTAGACTACTACGACAAGCCTTGCGGTACCGGTGCCACGGCGTTTCTGGTCCAGGCTATCGAGTCGTCGTTGGCTCGCGCTTAGATTGCAGCGGCTTTGGGTATCTCAATCAAAACACCAACCGATTGGAGACCTATGGCTACAAATCACGAACTCGTGCTGTACGTTATGACCGGATGCCCGTATTGCATTAAGGTGAAGCGCTTCCTGGCGGATAACGGCGTGACCATCCCCGAGCGGAATATCTCGACCGATGCCGAAGCCGAACAGACACTCATCGCCGTCGGCGGAAAGCGCCAGGTTCCCTGCCTGTTCATCGACGGCAAGCCGCTTTACGAGTCGAGCGACATCATCGCATGGGTGCAGGAGAATCTGCTCTAACACTCGCCTTGCGACCGGCTCGCCCCAACGTTCAAACCCATACGACCAAACATGTACACCAGCATCCAAAGTCGACATTTTTCGACATCTTTGGATGCTGGCGTACAGCTTTTTGTAGGTAGTCGTTGGGTGTTCCTAAATGGCTAGTCGTTAAAGAACGTCCCCGATGACTAACTGGGTTGACTAACTGGATTCACTTTCTCGAAATATATCGAACATGCGTTTGGTTTTCATGCTATACTCACTTCGAGGCATGAGGATGATCGTGAGCTCCCGCGGAGGTCCCCAATGACACGCCGGAGCGGGCTCGGTAAGCAAGATCAGTGGTTACCGCACTCGTCCACCTCAGACAGGCTGCGCTCCTGTTCGCCGTCGCCATCAAAGAACGGCACTCACAACCAAACGTTTCCGTTATCCGTGAGTTCACAGGAGTGCATCATTATGGCTAAAAAAGATTCCAACCCTTTCGCCCGACACCATCTCGAGCGCTTGCTCAGATGTCAGTAAAGATCGTCGAGGCCAAGTGCCTCGGGCAGAAGGACATTAATCATGAGACCTCTTCGGAAGGAGCACTGCTCATTGGACGCCGTCTTGAACAAGAGATTGCCGGATATCCATCTCCAATCTCAACGGCTTACTCTCGCCCATCGCCTGCCACCTCAAACAGCACTTTAGCCCAAGCTTGGGTCCGACTTATCTCAAGCGCTGCATAAAGCTCGCGAGAATCGTTCCAAAAGACATGCCTTTTCGACCGGAGCTTGACCTGGACCACTATCAGTCGCTTGCTCGCATCGCAAACAAAGATCTACGCCTAGAACCTAATGAACGTTGCCGCAGATAACCATTGGAGTTCATCGCGCATTGATCGCCATGCCCACTATCGGAGTCCGCAGGATGTTTTGGACGCCTGGGAGCGTCGTAAGCTTGAACCGAATCAAGAAGTATGGCGCTTTGCCCGCGCCCACACAGATGCTTGCGGGATCATCTCACTCGATAAGCTAATTGAGCTCTACAACTCCTACGCCCCCAATCCGGTATCGAAATTTGAGATGAATGAAACTATTTGGCAAATCAGGAATGAATCGGGGCAAATTGACAACCCGTGCATCATGTCCAAGGATGGGACGCTCTACCTCATAGCGCCCGAACTCGATAACGCTGTCGACGAAGCTCCCTATTGCTACGATGACTACGGCTACTCTTATCGTAAATACGAACGGCATAGCGAATACACTGACGAGATGCGCGCGCTGCGCGAACGACGCGTTGGCATTAGGATGGCAGCAATATTCGCTGGACATGAGCGTCTTCCAATAAAAAGAACTCCGCTATGAGGAAGTCATCAACGGCTCCATAAAGAACATTCGGTCCGCTGAGCATCTCAAGCAATATGTCTTGAAGGACCCCAAGCTCAAAGCGGCCGAACTTCACGCAGAGAGAAGACGAGTTCGACTTTATCATGACAAAACTAATGCGTTCTGTTGGACTCAACGGCATGCCGACGGCACAGCAAATAGCCGATGACGCCGCTTTCTTGCTGATTGTCGTGCGACCCGAGTTTTACGAATGTGAGAAAACTGCCAAAGTTTCTAAACTCCTCTCGAGGATCTATGAGGATGCTCCCCTCTGGGAGTTCAACGGACGCTCGCATACCGAACTGAAAAGCGAAGAAGCGATGAAGCCCGCAATCTCTATTTCAAGTCAAACTGCCCAGTCAAAACAAGCTGCTTAGTTACATTAGCTGCTTGCATTTTTTGTCTACAAAACTGTATACAAAAAGAGAGGCCCTTATGGAGCTCATCGCAATCCATCCCCATGCCCTCAAACACGGGCTGACAGAGACGGATATTACATGCGCCTGGAACTCCGCTTTCGCATGGTTCAGGCGTGACCTTGAAAATGGGGGGTATTGATTACGTTCTTGTTGGACTTGATGGAAGAAACCGCCTCATGGAGCTCATCGCTCGGTATTGCTCCGAACAAGATGGCTACATCATTTTCCACGCCCTTGTTCCTCCCACGCGCAAGGTGCTCAAAGAAATCGGGATCGATCGATAGGAGGCGCTATGAATGCTGAACAGCTCGAAAAATGATGGGATTTGCCCCTGGAGAGTTGGAGAAAGCCGCAGAAGCCTACGAAAAAGATGAGTGGCCAAAAGGTCGCACCATCAAGTTGGGAAGACCGCCGATCTCTGATGAGCCGAGCGTCGTTTTATCGGCACGTGTGGGCGAATCGATTCTTGAGGCGTTTGACGAAAAGGCAAAGCGTCATGGGCAAACACGCACGGAGCGACTCAGGGGAGCTCATTACACTCGATGCAATGATTGCCTAGAACCCGCTCCCCCCGCCAGCCCAAAACATGTACGCCAGCATCCAAAGTCGACATTTTTCGACATCTTTGGATGCTGGCGTACAACTTTCCTTGCAGGTAGTCATTGGGGACGTTCTTAAATGACTAGTCGTTAAGGAACGTCCCCGATGACTAGACGATAGCCCTATTCCTCTATCTCTTTCCAGCATTGCGGGTCGGCCTCGTACATATCACCCGTGTAGCCGTATGTCACCGCAGGACATCCACGGCACCAACCAAAGAGCCCGCACTTAGAGCACTTCTTGAACTTCTTAAAATCGCGCTTGGCTTCCATTTGCGGAGAGAAGAAGAGCTCCTCCAGCGAGTTTTCGGCAACGTTGCCCACCTTGCTCTCCATGCGGCGACACGCGTAGACATCGCCCGTAGGCAGCACCGTCATATGGCCCGTACCGCAGTGGCAGCCGTCATAGATCATGCCGGGCTTGGCATCTTCGGGAATGGTGAACTTACCCTGTTCCCACAAAAAGCAGCGTCCACAGGTGATCCTTGAGCTGGAAGAACGTCTTGCAGCCCGCCGCCTGATGGAACTCCATGCGCTCTTGCGCGGCCAGCAGCACGTCGCGATACTCAAGCGGTTCCAAATGGAACTCGTCACGCTTTTGGCCCGACGTGGGACAGTACCGCCCAAAGGCGAATACGTCGACCTCGAGGCTTGCCACCAGATCGATGAGCTGCGGCAACTCGGCAGCATTCATGCTCGAAACTGTGTTCATGACGGCAAACCCAGATACCCGTGCGCTTAAGACAACCGATGGCGCGCATGGTCTCGGCAAACGAACCGGGCTTACGGAAGTAATCGTGCGTCGCCTCGAGTCCATCGAGCGAGAGCTGGTATTTACGACAACCCAGCTCTTTCATGCGAGCACAGACCTCATCGGTCAGATGGAACGGATTGCCCATCACGCACCACATAAAACCGCGCTCGTGCAAGAGCTCGGCAAGGCGCCAAAAATCGGGATGAAGAATGGGGTCGCCGCCCGTAACGTAAAAGTACGGCTGGCGACCGATGCGCTCGCAGAGCGCCTGGGCCTGATCGACGACCTGGGCCATCTGCTCCCACGGCATGCGCTTAAAACCGGCGCAGGCACCGTTGGCAAAGATATAGCAATGTTTGCAACGCTGATCGCATTCATCCGTAATGTGCCATTGGAAGGCAAACGCAGGCTTTTGCATCGTGGGACTCCCTTGGTCGATGTTGAAACTGATGACGCTATTTGGGCTACAGACGCGTAACGGCGCCGACGGGGCAATTCTCGGCACAGGCGCCGCAATGCAGACAGTGCTCGGGCTCTATGCGATACGAGTCTCCCGGCTCGATGCACTTCTGCGGGCAGCGCTCAAGGCAGGTGCCGCAACCGATACACGCGTCGGCATCGATGCAGAAGCCCCTGGCGGGCACAGGCGCCATGCTCTCGTCTAAGGTAAAGACCGCGCGCTCGATGGGATGAACTCCCAGGTTAAAGTAGTCAAGCACCATGTTCTCAACCTTAAAGATGATGTTGATCTCGCGCGTATCACCGGGATACACGTTGGCAAGATACGGCTGCTCGGCGTAAATCACGTCGCGCCAGTGAACCTGCTCGGAATCCGAGACGGGGTGGCAACGCCGGACATGCGGATCATCTCGTTAAATCGCGTGTGAACAAGCGTTTGGACACGTCCGTCAGCCATAAGCTGACGAGCCATCTCCTTGCCACGTGCCGTAAGAAAGTAGATAGCACGGGGCTCGTAATGGACGGCGCTTACGCAGCGAATTTGCGGCGCGCCACTCTCGTCCACGGTTGCCAGGGAGAGCGTCCCGGCAAGCTGCATCTTTTTGAGGCAAGTCTGAGCATCCATTACGAGTCCCTTCCTAGCGATTGCTTACTGAGCGTCCGCAGCGCCGCAAGCGGTGCCGCAGGCAGGGGCAGCCTTGGGTCGGCGGAGCCTGCAGGCAGGAGCAGCCGCGGGATCGGCGGAGCCGCAGGCAGGAGCGGCAGCCGGATCGGCAGAGCCGCAAGCAGTACCGCAAGCAGGTGCGGCCTTGGGGTCGGCGGAGCGCAAGCGGGCGCAGGATCGGCAGTACCGCAGGAGGCGAAAGCGGCGACGTTCTCAAGATTCTCGGACATGGCATTTCCTTTCGGTCGAAGATGGCTGGGCGAAGCCATCCAGTTTTTGACGCTCGTTGCGTCTATATGCATCATGCAAAAAGCGCGCAACGACCAAAAGAAGGCACCAATCTATTAGCCAGTTACCAAAAGGTAAGTAGTAGCCACAAGCGACAGCGGCTGCAATAATGAAAGCTATCCACACGATTGAGGAGTCCCCATGCTTACCAAAGAAGAACTACCTCCCTGCCCTGTTGCCACGTGTTTTCAGCTCTTTGGCAACAAGTGGAAGATCTATATCATTCAGCAGCTCATCAACCACCCCATGGGCTTCAACGCGCTGCACCGCGCTATTCCCGGCATTAGCCAAAAGGTGCTCTCGTCCAACCTTAAGGAAATGGATGCCGCGGGCCTCATCACGCGCACCGTCATCCCCGAGACACCCATCCGCACCGAATACGCACTCAGCGAGCTGGGTCACAGCCTTATGCCCATCATCGATTCCCCTGGTGGAATGGGGCACCGACTATCAGCAGCTCGTGCGAAACTCCTAACAGCCACATACTTTTGCACATTGAGCGCCGTGGGGCACAAAGCTCCACGGTGCTTACCTTTTGTGCCTTCTTTTTTCAGATACACGCCAGGCGGCACACTACTGTCGAATGAAACCGGCTCAATCGAACAGGAGGAAGGTCATGAATCAGGCCGAACGCCGCGTTTGGCTTATTAAGGCGCTCCTTGCCGAGCGCTCGGATGGGCAGCGCATTCCCATCCCTGCCAACGCCAGCGAACAGCGCGATTTGCTTCGATCCCTTATGAACGTACGTCCGCCCGAGGCGCTTGCGGCCGAAACGCCCGACATACAAGACGCCTACTTGCAGCAACGCCTTCTTGAACGCGGCGAGGCGACCAATGCCGGCACGCTCCCTACTGCAATCGCGTTGCCATCTGGCGCGGCGACATTACGCTGCTTAAGGCCGACGCCATCGTCAATGCCGCCAACAGTCAGATGCTCGGGTGCTTTGTGCCGGGGCATCGCTGCATCGACAACGCCATCCACACCTACGCCGGTATGCAGTTACGCTTGGCGTGCGCCAATCTCATGGACGAGCAGGGGCACGAGGAACCAACCGCACGCGTCAAGGTTACGCCGGCGTTCAACCTGCCCAGCGGCTACGTTTTCCATACCGTCGGCCCCATCGTACCCAGCCATAGGCCTGGCCCGCGCGAGGAATTACTGCTGCGCCGCTGCTATACCAGCTGCTTGGAAGAAGCGACGCGTCGAGGACTCGGCACCCTCGCGTTCTGCTGTATCTCAACTGGCGTGTTTGGCTATCCCCAGGAAGCTGCCGCGCGCGTGGCCATCGATGCCGTTCGCCATCATCTAGACCATAACGACCCCAACCTTAAGGTGATCTTCAATGTATTTCTCGCGTCTGACGAGGCAATCTACCGTGACCTTCTCCAAACAGATCGATAAGCTCCGAGCTGCACTCGATGCATCTGACGCCGTGGTAATCGGTGCCGGAGCAGGACTCTCGACCGCCGCCGGTTACACCTATTCGGGCGAGCGTTTCGAGAAGCTCTTTGGCGACTTCGCCGCACGCTACGGTTTTACCGATATGTATTCCGGCGGCTTCTATCCCTATGATTCGCTCGAGGAGTACTGGGCGTTTTGGAGCCGCTACATTATGTGCAACCGATACGATCCCGTACCGACGCCGCTCTACGAACAGCTCTTGGGCATAGTGCATGACCGTGACTACTTTGTGTTGACCACAAACGTGGACCATTGTTTCCATCGCGTGCAGGCTTTGATAAGCAGCGCCTGTTCTACACACAGGGAGACTACGGGCTGTTCCAGTGCAGCAAACCCTGCTGCCAGGAGACATGGGACAACGAAGAGCTCGTGCGCCATATGGTCGCCACCCAACAGGACCTGCGCATTCCGTCTGCGCTTGTGCCCCATTGCCCTCAGTGTGGGGCCCCGCTTACGATGAATCTGCGCGCCGACGATACGTTTGTCCAGGACAAAGGGTTGGTACGCTGCCGCCGATCGCTACCAGGATTTCCTGCGCCGCCACAGCAATATGCGAGTTCTGTTCTTGGAGCTTGGCGTAGGCGGCAACACGCCCGTCATCATCAAGTACCCGTTTTGGCAGATGACGGCCAAAAACGAGCGCGCCACGTACGCGTGCGTCAACCTTGGCGAGGCAGTCGCTCCGGCAGAAATCGCCGATCGCAGCATTCTGATCGACGCCGGCGCCGAGCGCGTAATAGAAGCGCTTGCCGTTCAAGCCGTCAGATAGCGGAGACAATACCGTCTTCAAACATGTACGTCAGCATCCAAAAACGACATTTTTCGACATCTTTGGATGCTGACGTACAACTTTTGGGTAGTCGTTGGGGACGCTCTTGAATGACTAGTCGTTAAAGAACGTCCCCGATGACTGGTTAGCCGTGGAACGGGCCGTGGGGCGCGAGCGGTTGCTCGCGGAAGACACGGTCGACGGCGGCTCGATATTCGTCGACCTTTTTGGTCTTGCGTACAAGCTTTATGGACGGTGGCGGGATCGGCGAAAGCGCACTTGGCGTAGAACCACCACTCCTTCATGCGAAAGACCGCGTTGCCGCCAATCTCTTCTGCATAGGCCGCGAACAACGTGTCGTGAAAACGTTGCAGCTCGGCAGCGGTGGCGGCAGGACCGCCCTTGACCATGCGGGCCAGCGCAGGGTTCGCGAGCAAGCCACGCCCCAGCATCACATGGCGCGTGCCGGGATAGGCCTCCACCAGCTCATCCATGTCCTCAAGATCAAAGATGTCGCCGTTATAGGCCACCGGGAACGGCGCGCGCTCCAGCGTCTCGCCGTAAAACGCTTTGCGCGGCGAGCCCGTGTAACGATCTTTTGCACGCGCGGGTGCACTATCAGCTCCGCCAGCGGCATGCGACAGTAAAGGTCGAGCACGCGCTCGTATTCGTCGTCGCTCTCGAGTCCCAATCTGGTCTTTACCGATACCGGCAGCGGAGAGCGTTCGCACACGTCACTCAAGAACACCTCGAGCTCATCCAAGTTGCGCAGAAAACCCGAGCCCTTGCCCTTTGGCGACAACCGTCCCCGAGGGGCAACCCAGGTTGAGATTGACCTCGCGGTAGCCCATGTCGGCGAGCACCTGTGCCGCCCATACAAACTCGTCCGCGTTCTTGGACATGAGCTGAGGCACCACGTTGAGCCCCTGGTTATTGGCAGAATCGATCTCCTTAAACGCCTTGCCGCCAAAGCGGTTTCCCACCCGCGGCGGCGGCAAAAACGGCGTGTAATAGCAATCGAGCGCACCGAAGCACTCCGCATGCACACGACGGAACACATGCCCGGTAATTCCTCCATGGGGGCAAGCGAAAGAATCATCTAGTCTTCTCTCATATCAACGGATGTGACAAAGGGACTGTCCCTTTGTCACATTCCATTCAAACGGTTCAGGAACTCTTCGCAGGCGCGCGGGAGCGCAGGCGATATTTTTCCACACACAAAAACGAGGCGACGGTAAGCGGCGGCTCAAATGGGATAAATCGAAGGTCGCTGCTTTCGTCCACCTGCAGCAGACTGCCAATGCCAACGGCGCACGCAGTACCCGAGCGCACCAGATGCGATGCGTTGCCGATCAGTCGAAATGCCCCACAACGTTGAGGTCATCGATGGTAAGAGCACCCGCCTGCCCACGCCGCCAAATCCAGCGCCCGATTCGACGTGCGCGAACTCAGCAGCAACGGCATCTTCGCAACGTCCGCAGGCGTCAGCACGTCCAAGTCGCCCCAGGGACCGCTCGCCGCAACGACCACGCCGGCTCGATCCACTTCGGGCATACGGATCCACTCGTATTTCTCGACGTTAACGGGCTCCAACAGCAGGGCAAAGTCGAGCAGACCACGCTCCAAGCGTTCCTCCACCGCGTCGGCATTACCGGTGTAAAGCTCAATCGTCACGCCGGGATGGTCACGACGCAGCTCCGCAAAGTGCCGAGCACCAGCCGCATCGACTGGGTCTCGCCAGCGCCAATGCGGATATTGCCCGCAATGCCAAGCTCCCCGATCTGCAATTCCGACTCGGTCTGCTCCACCAGCGAGACAATCTCCTCGGCACGCTGGCGCAGGCGCATGCCGTCGCTTGTAAGCACGCACGACCGATTGGTGCGCTCAAACAGCTCGACACCCAGCTCGCGCTCCAAGTCGGCGATCTGGCGCGACAATGTGGGCTGTGTCACATGCAGCACGTTTGCCGCCTCGGTCATGTTTTCCTCGCGCGCCACCGCCAAAAAGTAGCGCAGCGTTCGCAGCTCCACGGCGCCCCCAATCCAGCTAAAGCCGTCCTCCGACTAGCCATTCGATTCTCGTATGTCCAGCTAGTCGATATAAGCAATATACATCATCGGCGCATCAACGTACGCTATAGCCATCCCATCAAGAACAAGGAGGACACCAAACCGCACAATGGACGAAAAGACTATCGCGAACCTGCGCGACGCCGGGTGCTGCGATGCGTTTATCGACGAGCTCTCGGGACTGCCAAGCGCGTGCGCCCGCATCTGTCGCCTCAAGACGTACCGCCGCGAGCTGCTCGAACGTGTCCACGCCGAACAAAAAAGACTCGAGACCCTCGACTACCTCATCTATACGCTACAAGAAACCCATCAAATAAAGGGAGTAGCCATGTCAAAAGACCCTTGTAGCCTATTTCAGTGCCAGCGGTGTGACAAAAACATCGCCGAGCGCCTTGCGAAAACAGCCGACGCTGGCCTATTTGAGATTGAGCCCGCCAAGCCCCTACACGCCGATCTCAACTGGAACGATAAGAACAGCCGCAGCACGCTTGAGACCAACGACCCCCACCTGCCGCCCCGCCATCGCCTCGAAGCCTTTGGAGCTCGATGAATACAGCACCATCTACCTTGGCTTCCCTATCTGGTGGTATGTTGCACCGGCGATTATCAAAACGTTCCTGGAATCCCAGAGTTTTGCCGGCAAGAAAATTGTCCTCTTTGCGACCTCCGGTGGCAGCGGCATGGTCAAGACCGCAAAGGTTCTTGAGGCCAGTGCACCCGGCGCCACAATTGTCCCGGGCGCGATACTCAATGGAGCAAGCGATGCCGAACTCAAGCAATTTGTCGAGCGTAACCGCTCGTAACGCCCAAATTCCGCTCGATTATCTCTGGTTAGAAAGGAACCTCCATGACCATTAAACAGACTGAGTATTTGCTCGCTTGAGCACTGTTGAATATCGCGAAACAGCACCGCCGATATCGCGCTTGGGCACCGGGGCCGACACTGGCCCCGGTGCTTTTTTATTGCTACCGGTCTATCCGCGGCGCTGCCGCATGTTGGCCTCGCCCATGTCGACCCAGACCGCGTTGTGCACGATCCTGTCCATGATGGCGTCGGCATGCACCCCGCCGCCGAGCCTCGGGTGCCAGTCCTTCTTCTTGAACTGGGTGCAGAATACGGTCGAGGCCGTGCCGTACCTCAGCTCCATCAGCTCCAGCAGCATCGACCTGAACTCGGTGTCCGGCCTGTCGAGCAGCCACTCGTCTATCACGAGCAGGCCGAACGCCCCGTACTTGCGGACGAGCTTGCGCTCGCCGCCGGGCCGGTCACGGCTCTCGCGCCAGAGGTCCTCGAGGTCGGGCTGGCGGACGTAGCACGACCTCACCCTCCTGGCGCAGGCGGCCTTCGCGAGCGCGCAGGCCAGGTAGGTCTTGCCCGTGCCGGTGAGGCCCTGGAGAACCACGTTCTCGCCGCGCCCGACGAACCCGCAGGTCGCGAGCTCGGCCACCGCCACCCTGTCGAGGCCGCGGCCCTCGAAGAAGTCGACCGAGCGGACGTCGGCCTCGGGGTACCTGAGGCCGGCCCTCCTCGTCAGGTTGCGGACCTTCTGCGTGATGAAGTCGGAGTGCGCCTCGTCCACCGCCACCTGGACGCGCTCGGCGAACGCCATCCCGGCGCACACGGCCTCGTCCTGGGCGGAGAGGGCGGCGAGCAGCTCGGCCGCCCCCATCTCCCTGAGCTTGCGGGCGGTCTCCGCGTTGACGTCCATGCTCACTCCTCCCCGTAGAAGCCGGCGCCGCGCACGTAGCCGCAGTCCCCGGACGCCTCGCCGGCTGGCGCCCTGTCCTGCCCCGACCTCAGCACGGGCTCGACGTCGCGGTAGCGCGGCGACCTCTTCCCGGTCGCGAGCGCCATCCCGCACGCCCGCTCGAGCCTCGCCGGGGTGTAGCGCCTGGACAGCCTGAGCACGGCGAGCGCGGCGTTGAAGCCCTGCTCGTCGAACTCGTAGCAGGCGAACACCCTGTCCACCAGCTCGGAGCAGGAGGACCCGACCCTCGAGGCCCAGGCGCGGATGCGCGGCGCGCCCTGGTCCGACCACGCCCTGCCCTCGGGCATGTCCGAGCCGCGCGTGGAGTAGCGGTTCCTCGCGTAGGACGGGAACCTGGGGTGCGTGGCCACGCGCTCGCCGCCGGAGAAGACCTCCACCTTGCCCTCGGTGACGCGCAGGTCGACCGTCGAGCCGACGAGCAGGTGGCTCACCGAGTAGTAGTTGCGGGCGTACGCGACGTGGCAGTTGGCCTGGACCTTGCGGCCGTAGACCCACTCGCACACCTCGAAGGGCTCGGCCGGTAGGGGCCTCAGCAGCGGGCGCTCGACCTCCTCTCGAACACCTCGCGCCTCGAGCCCTCGCGCTTGGCGAACGGCGCGTCGTTGTGCTCCGCGACCCTCCGGGCGACGGCGGCGCGGAGGGCCGCCATGTCGGTGAACACCTCGTCGCGAAGCGCCGCTATCACGTAGGTCGCGGCGGCCCAGACCTCGTTCTCGGCGCTCGGCTTGTCGCGGGGCCTCCTGACCCTCGCCGGGATCACGGCGGAGCCGTAGTGCGGCGAGCTCCTCGTAGGCCGCGTTCAGGACCGGCTCCCCGGCCCTGGGGTGGGCGGTGACGCCGGTCCTCAGGTTGTCGGGGACGATGCAGGGCGTCGCGCCTCCCAGGAAGGAGAAGGCGTGCACGTGGCACAGCAGCCATGTATCCTGCTTCATGTCGAGCGTCGGCTCGACGTAGCTGTACCGGCTGAACGGGAGGCAGGCCACGAACAGGTACACCTTCCTGACCTCGCCGGTCGCGGGGTCCACGAGCCGCATCGTGGGCCCCTGACCAGTCGACCTCCATGTTCCTGCCCGCCTTGTGCCCGACGCGGCTCACCACGTTGCGCGACACCGTGTACTGGCGGTAGCGCTTGCAGAACCTGTCGTAGGACATCGACGGCGCGCCGGCCTCCGCGCACCCGTCGGCATACTCCCGCGTGCAGGAGCTTGAGCGTGACGCCGGTCCTCGCGAGCTCGCGGTGGACGCGTGCCCAGTCGGGGTCGGCGTGCACCGGCCCGGCGTCGCCCCTGCCGGGAACAGCAGCGCGTAGGCGGCCTCCTCGGACATCCCTCGACGTCCTCCCAGGAGACGCCCGCTCCCTCGCGGCTTCCAGCACGTCCTGGACGCTGTGCTTCAGGACGTGGGCGGTGCGGGCGTCGCGTTTTTAGCCCGTTCACCGACCTCAGCCTCAGGACCT
>VOFC01006655.1_pt1 | contig 58600 bp, 88 predicted proteins | sample 5384161 | NCBI WGS metagenome assembly VOFC01 (sample SAMN12384722, study PRJNA508395) | human gut metagenome | isolation source: healthy gut B | host: Homo sapiens
CAAATTCCATAAGAAAAATAAGAAAAAAAGATGGTATAAAATTGTATCATGGGCAATAACAATGAATTTTGTAATGTTTGGTTTTCTGATATTCTCAGGACACATCATATAAGATTGTAGTGCAAAAGGCATTATCTCGCTGGTGCTTGCATAATGGTGAGATAATGTAACCAAAATAAATAATTAAATGCGTAAATGAAAAGGAGATACTAAAAATGGAAGAGAAGATTTTAGATTTATTAGAAGAAATTTGTGAGGATGATATTATTAGAGAAGAAAGAGACATGGACCTTTTTGAAGAAGATATTTTGGATTCATTAGGGTTTGCAGAACTTTTGACAAGAATTGAAGAGGAAACAGGAGTTATTATTTCACCTTCAGAAGTTGTTAGAGATGACATTAATACGGTTAACAAGATTTTGGAATTAGTTAAAAGTAAAAAACAGGGGTAATAAATCAGATGAAAAACATAAAAGCAATACTTATAGCATTTCTTATGTTTGCGGTTACGGTTACAGCAGTTAAATTTGTAGCTACTAAAGAAATGCCAAAGTATAGTGTAAAGTATGGAACATGGATTGATCCGTCTAAATTTTCAAGTAATAAGGGCTTGAAAAAATTTGCTAAAGGATAAAAATTCAATTGCAGTATTTGGCTCTTCTGAACTGAAGCATTGCCAGAACTCAGGATTTCACGGCAATACTATTTTTTCAGAATACTGATATGAAGCCTGTTTTTATAGGAAAAGGTGGCTATCAGAGTTTGTATCATGCCATTGCAGTTGGAAGTATAGGAGAAACATTAAAGGGAAGAAAGATTGTTATAAGTGTGTCGCCACAGTGGTTTAAAAAAATACTGGTGTTAAAGAGGATGCATTTGGAGCAACTTATTCGGAAAGCAATTTTATTGAGTTTCTAAAAAAAATAAAGACATTAGCGATAGCACTAAGGATTATGTTATAAGCAGAGCCATTGACCTTACAAAAAACAATCCTACAATGTGTAATAGAATAAAGGATGATGTAAGATGGTATAGGGATAACAGTAAGAATCCGTGGGATATTTTTTAGAAAAAGTATTCACACAAGGCTGGTGGAAGACAAAGCGGACATTAAGCTTTTCTTGAATGCATGGAAGTCAGGTATGCTGGGTAAAAGTAGTGACGAAAAAAGCAGACGGTACTACAAACAAAAAGATTAAATGGAAAAAAAGTATTATAAGAAAGCCGAGAAAAAGGGCATAAAAAAACATCAAAAACCAAATGGGTATGTTTGATAATGTTTATAATAAAAAATACAAAAAACTTGTAGATCAAAAACATAAGATGGAAACCTACTTACACAGAAAACTCCGTTGAAGGAAAGGATTTGGCTTGCCTGCTTCAAATCTGCAAAGAGGAAAATCTACAGGTTATGGTGGTTCTTCAGCCTTTTAACGGTTTGTATAATGACTATATCAGATGGCCTAAGAAAAGGCATGCAATTTATAATAAAATCAGAAAAATAGCAAAAGAGTATGATGTACAGCTTGCAGATATGACTGACGGAGAATATGAAAAATATTACTTTGAAGACGAAAGTCATCTGGCATTGAAAGGACTGGTAACGTTTAATGAAAAAATTTATGATTTTTATAAACAACCTTCGAAATAGCGAAAAAAGCAATGTTTATAGGAAAATTTTTTCTCTTTTTATGGTATATTTATGGTGTTGTGGCTATATTTTATTATGTCAAAAGGATTCGGCAGCACCTACATTTATATATGAAGAGTTTTAAAAAATATAGCCCGATGCATGATTGTTAGCAGATGACAATTATGCAGACTATCAAAAAGATGGAGATTAGGTATGATAGGGTGGCTAATATATTCGGCTGTAGATGTTGAAAAAATAAATATTATATTCAAATGTATAAGGACAAGTTTAAAGAACATTTTATAGAGATTAAGCTTGTAATTGTGGAAGAACTTGAAAATATGGAACAATACGTGAAATGTAATAAGGTTGATTTTGCAATTAACAGAAGTAGAAATCACATTATGGGAGAACTCTTGGAACAAAAGGAGTGAGAGTCTTTAACAGTAGTTCAGTTACAAGAATAGCTAATAATAAAGGAATCACGTATGAGTTTTTTGAAAGATGTGGTTCCTTTTTGGCAGTTAAATATGGAAATGAAATAATAGAGAGCAAAATAGAAAATAAAGGATTTGAATATCCTTATGTAATAAAAAGTTGCAGTGGTCATGGCGGAAGCCAGGTATTTCTTGTAAATAACAGCAAGGAAGAAGAACAGGCTATTAAGGCAATGAACGGTCAGGAATATGTTGTGCAGCAGTGCTGTTCTGATCTTGGTCGTGATGTTAGGGTATACGTAATAGGAAATAAAATTATTAAGGCAGTTCTTAGAACCTCGACGGAAAGCTTTAAAAGTAACTATAGTTTAGGTGGAAAGGTTCAGGAATACACTCTTAATAATGAAGAAAAAGCAATGGTGGAGAGAATAGTAGATAAGTTGTCACTGGACTATGCAGGAATTGATTTTACTTTCAATAACGGGAAGGCGGTTTTTAATGAAATCGAAGATGCAGTTGGGGCAAGAATGCTGTATCAGGTGTCGGATATTGATATTGTGGAAATGTATATTAAGTATATTTTAGAACAATTGAGCAAAGAATGATAAAAACACTAAAACTTTGTAAAAGAAAGAAAATATGTTATACTTAATGAAGTTTATATAAAAGAAATTTTATACAGTATGTAAGGAGAACAAGATTATGATATTTGGAGCAGTTTTAGCAGGTGGAATTGGTAGCAGAATGGGAAATGTAGAAAAGCCAAAGCAGTATCTTAACATTGCAGGAAAGCCTATTATCATTCATACATTAGAAAAAATTTTATGTAAATGATAAATTCGAAAAGATTATTGTTTTGTGTCCTAACCAGTGGGTTAATCACACAGAAAACTTAATTAAGAAATATATTGGCGAGAATGATAAGATAGTTGTAATCAGTGGTGGTTCTACAAGAAACGAAACTATTATGAATGCAATTGCATACATTGAAGATCACTATACAATAGACGATGATTCTGTTATTGTTACACACGATTCAGTAAGACCATTTGTAACACATAGAATTATTGAAGAAAATATTAAATATGCTCAGGAATATGGTGCATGCGATACTGTAGTTCCTGCAACAGATACAATTGTAAAGAGCATGGATAACGAAATTATATCAGAAATTCCTGACAGAAGTAAAATGTATCAGGGACAGACACCACAGTCATTTAAGATTAAAAAATTAAAATCATTATATGAAGGTTTAAGCGAAGAAGAAAAAACAATTCTTACGGACGCAGCAAAGATTTTTGTTATAAAGGGTGAAAAAGTTCATTTGGTAGAAGGGAAGTTTCTAACACAAAAATTACTTATCCATATGATTTACGTGTGGCTGAAACATTAATAAGCGAGAAATAATACTCGTGGAAGTTTATCGGAGGTTAAATAATTATGATAAATACAGTATACCAGTTAGTAGCACCCAGAAGATTTGAAATTAAGTATAGTGACATAGACTTAAATAATAACAAGGTCATTGTACGACCAACATATTTATCAATATGTAATGCAGACCAGCGTTATTATCAGGGATTAAGAGATGCGGAAATTTTAAGAAAGAAATTACCTATGGCTCTTATACATGAAGCAATCGGAGAAGTAGTAAGAGATCCTTCAGGCAATTTTAAAACAGGCGAATTGGTTGTTATGGTGCCAAACACACCTGTTGAAAAAAAGATGACATAATAGCAGAGAATTATTTAAGAACAAGTAAGTTCAGAGCCAGTGGCTTTGACGGTTTTATGCAGGAATATGTTGAAATCACTCCGGATAGACTTGTTAGATTGCCACAGGATATCGACAGAACAGTTGCAGCATTTACTGAGATAGTTAGTGTTAGTGTTCATGCAATTGGAAGATTTGATAAGATTGCTCATAAGAGAAGAAATGTTGTTGGAATCTGGGGTGACGGAAACCTTGGATATATAACAGCAGTGTTCTTTAAGACTATGTTCCCTGAAACTAAGTTGTATATTTTTGGAGTTAACCCTGATAAGTTACAGGATTTTACTTTTGCAGATGCAACATTTACAGTAGAGCACATTCCTGAAGATGTTAAGATTGACCATGCGTTTGAGTGTGTTGGTGGAGCAGGTTCAGGTAAGGCTATTAATCAGATTATTGATTATATTAATCCTGAAGGAACAATATCAATTCTTGGAGTATCAGAGTATCCTGTACCTATTAATACAAGAATGGTACTTGAAAAAGGGACTTAGAATTTTTGGAAGCAGCAGAAGTGGTGTGGCAGACTTTGAAAAGACAGTTGCACTTTACAAGTCTAATCCTGAAATAATAAATTACTTATCTAATATTGTAGGAGCAGTAGTTCCTGTAAGAACAATAGAAGATATGAAGAAGGCATTTGAAATGGACATTCAGAAAGCTTTCGGAAAAACAATTATGATGTGGGATAAATAAAAAATGATAGGGGGAAAGGCTTATGTTTAAAATAATAATGCCTGTTTATAACGCAGAAGAATATCTTGAAAAAGCGGTAGACAGTATAATAAACCAAACATTGTCATTTAAGGACAATGTGGTAATACATTTAATAGATGATTCAAGCAGTGACGGTTCTTTAGAATTATGCAATAAATACAAAGAACAATATCCGGATAATTTTATTGTTACACATTTTGAAGAAAATCAGGGCGTTTCGGCAGTGAGAAACTACGGAATAAAGATGTGTAAACACGAGAAAAAAATGTAATAGTAGGTTTTGTTGATTCTGATGATTATTTGGATAACAAAGCTTTGGAAACAGTATGGAATTTCTTTGAAAATCATAAGGACATACAGCTTGTAAGCTCAGAAATATATCATTTTGGAGCAAGAAATGATGAACATAAATCCAATTGGAGATTTGAAGAAAGAGAAGTTGTAAACATAAAAGAGGATTTTAATTATCCACAATACTATATTGGTGGCGTGTTCTTAAAAAAGACAAGGCGTTACGTTCACTTAAGTTTGACGTTAATATGGACTTTTTGGGAAGATGCAATGGCAATAAACAAGGTTATTTTAAAGCTGGGCAAATATGGTCTGGCTAAAGGGTGCCATTTATTATTACAGAAAGATGGAAAACGAATCATCGCTTGTTGATAAGGCGTGGAGGAAAAAAAGAAAAGATATACTACTTTTTTTGGAAGACGGATATAAGCGTCTTATGAAATGCAGCCTGTTAAGAAAGTTTAAAGTTGTTCCATATATTCAGTATGTAGTTGCTTACCATTTAAGATTATTCTTATTGGAAGGTAACAGAGAAGTTGTAATGGAAATGGTTCCAGAGGAAGAAATGCAGGCGTTTAAAGACAGGTTAAGTAATGTATTGCAAAAGGTAAGTGATGAAGTTATTTGTTCAATGAACACAGCACTTCCAGTAATAGAAATGGAATTGTCATTAAAGTACAAAAAAAGAAAGTCAGAGCTAAGAGGACGATTACGGATAATGATATGGTTTTCCAATATGGAGAAAAACAATTAGCAAGATTATCAGAACGTAATGTAAGAGTTATTGGAATTATGGACAAGCCCGGATATGAAGGAATGCTACGTGGAAGATTCAGCACTCCTTTATATGCTATGAAGAAGGATGATTATATTTTTTGTACAAAACGGAGATGAAAAAATAAAACAGACCGCTACAAGTGTAAAAAACAACTGTATATTTTAGATGAATTAATGAGAAATTATAAGAATGCAGGTTTTGTAGTTAGAATTCCGGAAGAATGGAAAGAAATTCAGTTTGGAATACACACAAACGATGCAGATATTCTGCTTAATAAAGTTGAAGTTAATTCAGAAGATAAACAGGAGAATGAAGATGAATAAACTTGGAAAAATATTTAACATGGCATTTGTTGTGGTGTTTTACATGATAAGTGTACTTGTAGTAGGGAATATGATTACAGGCTCATATATTGCTTCATTATTATCTGTTCCTGTTTTTGTGCTTATTGCCTTTGCAATGAGTAAACAATACCTATGGCTTGATAGAATTAATATTAAAGTTACATGGGCAGTAATTCAGGTACTTTCAGCAATTTTAATGGTGTATATGGCATTTGCACTGGAAGTTAACCTATCCTGGGACTGGGGTGGATTAATTAAGAATGCAACTAATGTAGTATTTCATAATCAATTGCTATATGAGCAGGATGTGGCAAGATATCCTAATAATGAGTTTTGGTTAGCTTTTTTTAGTTATATTATTTAAGATTGTAAGAATGTTTTATGCATCAGCAACCATTGAAACATTTAAAACAGTATCAATTGTTGTAAGTTGCGTATTTGTTCAGTTAACAATATTTTTTATTCACAAAACAGCAAAGCTTGTATGGAATGAAAAGAAGGCTTTTTGTTGTTGGAATCATAACTGTATGTTGCCTTCCATTGTATTTGTATGCAATGTTTGCATATACTGATACATCAGGAATGCTATTAGCAATTCTTATGTTGTATTTCTATATTAAATATAATAAAACAGACGGAAGGGCAAATATAGCTTATACCATTTTAATTGAATTGTTGCTGGAATTTCTTACAAAATTAAAGTGACAATATTCATACTTTTTATGGCTATGATTTGCGAATTGTTCTTAAATCTTAAAGATGCTAAGCAAATAAAGAAGTTTGTAATGTTTGTTGTAATAGCAATGGTTGGAGTTGTGGCAGTTGTAAGTGCATCAAATAAAGTGATTTCAAGTCAGTTTGAAATTAGTGAAGAAGTGGAAGATGCAAATGAATTTCCACTTACACATTGGGTTATGATGGCATTAGGGAAACCGGCGGATATTGTGAAGAGGACGTTTCATATACAAAAAGTTTTTCCTACATACGAAGAAAAAAAAATAAAGCAGACATAAAAGAGATTAAAAAGCGTGTAAGGGGAAAAAGGCAAAGCAGGTTTGATAGAGCACATATGTTATACAAAGCTTAAAAGAACCTGGGGAGACAGTTGTTTGGCAGGTGATGATTATGCCGGCAGATTTCCTGTAGACGAGAATGGAATATGGCAAAGAGTATTTACTTTTCATGGCAGTGACCATTGGATAGGTTTAATTTATTCATGGCTATATTATATTGTACTTATTGTCGGAATATTGTTATCGGGAATCTTTGCAATAAGAAGAACTAATGAACAGCAGAAAATGCTTGTTTTAAGGATAGCGTTGTTTGGAATTATTTTATTCCTGTCAATTTGGGAATGCAATTCCAGATATCTTGTGGCATTTATACCGGTTCTGATTATGACATCGGCAGATGGTATATTTATGACAAGAGAGAAAATTAAAAATAAAAAATTGAGAATACAATAAATAAAACTCCCAATAAAAGGTTTGAACGGTAGATGTTCTATACAACCTGTTTGTTGGGAGTTTTTGTTATGTTTATTTATCTTTTTGATTTCTAAGCCATTAGTTGTTTCAGATACAATGTATCTTGGACGTAACTGGATTTCTTCATATATTTTAGAAATATAATATCCGATAATTCCAAGGCTGAACATTAATATTCCACCAATGATAAGCATTAGAAGTATTACGGTTGTAAATCCTTCCAAAGAATATCCAAGGAAATATTTTACTATTGAATATACACCAAATATTACTGCAAAGATGAAGAATATTATTCCACATCCTGTTACTAGCTGCATTGGAGCAGCTGAAAAAAGAAGTAATATTGTTAATTGCATACTTAACAAGTGATTTGAAAGACCATTTGGACTCGCCAAGTTCTCTTTCCTGAACATCAAATTCAACGTAAGCTGTTTTATATCCTACCCATGATGAAAGTGCACGGAAGAATACGTGTCTTTCAGGAAGTGCAAGGAACGAATCAACTACCTTACGGTCCAGTAATTTAAAGTCTGATGCACGGGACATATCAATTCCTGTGGAACCACTTATAATATTGTAAAAAGTCTTTACAAACATCTTATGTATAAAGCTTTCTTTTTCCACGTGAAGCCTTAACACCTTCCACAACTTCGAAACCTTCTGTCCAAAGCTTATACATTTCCAAAATTGTTTTTGGTGGATGTTGCAGATCACAATCCATAACTACACAACAATCACCGCTTGCATGTTCAAGACCTGCAAATACTGCGCCTTCCTTTCCAAAGTTACGGGAAAAACATACACCCTTAATATTCTTATTATTAGCTGAAGCATTAACTATTTCTTCCCATGTTGTATCTTTTGAACCGTCATTTACAAAAAAATAATTTCATACTCAATATTGTTTTCCGACAAAAGAGATGAAACTACTTCTGCAGTCTTGTGAATCATCGCCCCCCCTCATTGTATGCAGGGATAACCACTGAAAGTAAACTCATATCTCTACTCCTTTTTGTAATGTAATAATACCGAAATAAACTGAAAAGTTTAATATTATCTATTTTATTATGATAATCCTAAAATAATATTTTATACTTTATAAAGAATAAATGCAAGTTATGTTGTAAGATTTGTATATAAGTTACATACAAGATTTATGGTAATGGGCATTAATTGAAGTTTGTATATTTTTATGGTAAACTTAAAAGTAATGTGTAAATGTAACACAGGAAGAAAATAGAAAAAATACAGAAAGGAAACATACATATTAAAATGTATGATTTTGGGAGGATGAACAAAGTTAAAAAATGGCAATGGGGACTACTTTTTGTTGTACTATGTGCATTATGCTTTTTTGTATCCATACACAGGTGATGACTGGGCATGGGGAAGCAGCATAGGAATAGAAAGATTAAACACATGGTTCGATAATTATAGCGGACGTTATTTCGGCAATTTAATTGTACTTGCACTTACAAGATCAAATATTTTAAAGACAATTGTAATGTCAGCATGTATTACATTAATTGTCTGGATGATTACAAAAAACAAATGAAGGTAAGTGGCAGATGGCTACTTTGGTTACAATACTTATTTTACTGCACCTAAGGCAGTTATAAGACAGAGTATTGTTTGGACAGCCGGATTTTCAAATTATACTACATCCATTGTTTTTATTCTTTTGTACGGATTGTTTGTAAGAAATTTATTCATAGAAGATGGAAAGAAGCATTCTAATGTATGGGCAATTCCAATGCTTATATTAGGATTTTTTGACAACACTTATTGTAGAACACGTAACAATACTTGCAGTTATAATGGCAGTATATATTATTGCATTTAATTTTATAAAAAACAGAAAAATAGAATTGTCTCACGTGGCATATTTCGTGGGAACAATTGCAGGGACAGCAACAATGTTTTCTAATTCTGTTTACTCATCTATCTATTGGAAGCGGAAGCGATGGTTACAGAACTGTCGGAGCAAGTGAAGGCGGAACATTGGAGAGAATTATAACTAATTACTTTGATGTAATTGGAAAAGAAATGATGTTTGACAATATTGTTTTGTGTGTTGTAATGGCAATTGTTGTATTAATAGCTTTTATTCAATACCATGACAAGCTGGAAAGTAACATGGCAAAGATTGTTTCATGTATTTCGTTAACATTGGTTATGGGAACATTGGTATATGGAATTGTAACAAGAGTTGATACAGAATGGATTTACAATTGGAAATATGGAAAGTATCTTGACGGCGTATTTAATGTTATTTTCTGGATTTCATTACTTGTACTTGTTTTAAGCCTTTTTAAGGATAAATATGTAAAAGTACAGATTGTCTTTTATATTGGGATGCATAGCGTGTGTGTCAGGACCATTACTTATGGTTACACCAATCGGACCAAGATGTTTCTTTGCAACATTTGTTTTAACAATATGGTTTATTGCAGAAGTATGTAATCTGGTTAATATAAATGAGGATATATATGGTATCCTGACAAAAAATGGAAATTGCAGCCGTAATTGTTATGGGAATGCAGTTTGCAGTATATGCACCGATTTATAAAGCTGATAGAGCAAGACTTGATAAAGTAAGAAAAGCGGAAAGTGAAGGAAAATCAGAAGTTACTATTCAGAGACTTCCTTATGAGGGATATATTCACGCACCATCACCTAGCGAGGAAATATGGGAATACAGATATAAGTTATTTTACAATATTTCACAGGACCTAAAGATTAAAGTGGTGGAACATAAATATTAAAAATAGCAAAATAATGAAGGGGAAAATAAATGAAAATTTCAGTAATTATTGCAGCTTATAATGCAGAAAAAATATTTGGTAGAAACGTTGCAGAGTGTAGTTAATCAGACATTGGATGACTATGAAATCATTACAATAAATGATGGCTCTAAAGATGGAACACTGAATATATTAAAGGAATATGAGAAAGAATATCCTAATTTTACAGTAATAAGTAAAGAAAACGGCGGGGTGTCAGCTGCAAGAAATGATGGATTAAACGTGGCTGGGGGTAAGTATGTTTATTTTTATGATGCTGATGATATATTAGAATTGGAAGCCTTAGAGAAGATGTATGAGGCTGCTGAAAATAATAAGGCAGAGTTGGTAATTGCCGGATATGATATGTTTGACCAGTATAAGACTACAGAAGTAAAAAGAGTTGAACAGATTACTTGAATTAGAGAAAATAGATAAATATGATACAGACATTTTAAAAACATTCTCTTTAACAAACAAATTGTTTAGAAGAGATATAATAGAAAAATATAATTTAAGATTGCCACCAATATCTTATTCTGAAGACGGCGTTTTTCAATGAATTATGTTTATCATGTCACTAAAATCACCGGATTGGAAATGGTAGTTACCCATTACAGAAGAATGATTGGTGACACTAATGCGGCAACACAGAATATATCAGATTCTAAGGTGGAAGATTATATTGAAGCTCACAGACTTATTCTGCAGGCTGCAAGAGATAGTATATTAAGGGATTTTCCTAAATACAAATCCATTAATCAGGTAAGAGCAGAAGATAAGGAATTAACAGAGTATTTAAATAGAATTATTTATAAAGAGTTAAATATTCTCATTAAGCAGTTTTATTCAAAATTCTGGTCTTTGAAAAAAAGCACAATTGAAAAAATTAAAGACGAAATCTTAGAAAAAAAAATAGAAATCTTAGATTTACAGAATGCATCTTTGGTAGCCGACGAAAACCCTGATATTTTTTTATATAATATTATTACAGATGAGGAAGAAATGAAGGAAAATGCATATTTTACAGCAGTATTATATGGCAAAGAAAATGATGAAGAACAGTTTATTAAGTGCTTAGACAGTCTGGCTAACCAGAATCTTGTTGGGTTAAATATTGTTTTTACCTGAAAGTATGAAGAAAATAGTTGAGGACAATGACTGCTTCCAGAAAAATATGATTTTCATAGAGGCGCAGTCTGAAGAAGAGTTGTTTAGAAAAGCACTTGAGACAACTAAGACCAGATATATAACTTTTTGTGATAGTAAGATTTTATATTCAAATAACACATTCAAATATGTGTTTAAGAGATTTATAAAGACTCATAAGGACTTTTTTAATAGAACTTATTTATCATACTAATTTCAATGAGCCACAGCCTGTTTATTTAAACAGAATAGCTCAGGAATCAGTTATGAATGAAGTTGGATATAATGATAATCTTTGCATGGATTATACATTGGCAAACAAGTTCTTTGATGTGTATTTTGTCCGTGAAATAATAACGGATGAAAAAGGAATAAAGGAACATATTGAAGATTTCTATAAAAAAGGGTTGCTACACATTTCTTTAATGATGGCATAGTTCATTTTGATGGAAAAGAAAGAGAATTTATTTCTTTCATTGAACATGACGGAAGTACAGAATATATAAAAAAAATATTTTGAAGATGCACAGGTTGACTTAAATAGTGAGGATTTGGCAATGAATCCGGGAGAAGCATTAGTTAAGTTACAGGACATTTCTAATTTTAAAGAGAAAACTTTTGTTAACAATGTAATTAAGTTTGCAATAGAAAGATACAGGACAAAGGAAGTGATAAACAGAACATTGTTTATCAGTGTTAGAAAGAACGGAGAGCTTGAAGGAAATGCCAAGGCTTTATATCCTTATGTAAAGGGTGATAAAGTGATTTTCGCTAAGCAGTTACCACATAATCCGTTACAGATATTAAAAAGCTGTCAAATTGATTTGTACAAGTAAAGTTATTGTAACAGATGATTATGTAAAATATTTAAGATATTTTGATTTAAAGCCTGAACAGAGAGTTATACAGTTGTGGCATGCCTGTGGAGCATTTAAGAAGTTTGGACAGAGAGGAACAAATTTGGAAATTAAGACAGACTTAGCAACTCATGCCCAGTACAATCTTGTGTCAGTAAGTGGTGCAGAAGTGCGACCTATTTATGCAGATGCTTTTGACGTTGACTTAAAGAAGGTTAAGGCTTTAGGCGTACAGAACAGATGAATTTTTGATAAGGAACTTATAGAACATAAGAGAGAGGCAATATATAAGGCATATCCTGAATTAAAGGGAAAATTTGTTATTATATACGCACCTACATTTAGAGATGAAGGCGAGGGAAGAAGTCAGTTTAATCCGAAGATTGATTTTGACAGATTATCAGAAAAACTGTTGCCTAACCAGCAGTTTATTATTTGTCCTCATCCGGTAATGAAGAATGATATTGTGCCTAAGAAATACGACAATATTAAGGTTGTAAGAGATTTCTCAACAAACGATTTTATGTTTGTTTCAGATATGTTAATAACAGATTATTCTTCAGTTATTTTTGAGTATGCGTTATTAAAGAAGCCTATTGGATTCTTCTGTTATGATTTGGCCATATATGATAGAGGATTTTATTTGAATTATCCGGATGACCTTCCGGGTGAAGTATATGAAAACCAGGAACAATTGGAAGAGTTTTTGCAAGATTCCGAAAATACAAAGTTAACAGAAAAGTACGATACATTTATTAAAAAAAATATATGTCAGGTTGTGACGGACACAGTTGTGAACGTTTGGCAGGTTTATAAATTCATATGTGGGGAGAAAATAAATGGGAAAAAAGATATCTTTTGTAAGTTCAAAAAATAGAGGGATAACCCTTGATATGTTAGTAGTAAAGGACTTTTTCAGAGTAAATGATGAGAAAGTTGAATTTAAGGATGTGGTTGCAAATGAAAATGCAAAAAATTCCCTTGTAAAAAAAGGAAACATAAGCATAAGAAAGGAGTATTGCAAAAACAATACTGACATAATATGCGTTGACGGTTCAATTGCAGGAAAATTACCTAAGAATGCACCGGAAGGAAAGAGGGTTCTTATAGCAACACCTTATGATTATCAGTTTAAGGCAATTAATGAACATGACAAGGGAGCATTTAAGAAAAAGAATACGTATAAGAATTTTACACATATTATTGTAGGTTCACCTTTTGAAAAAAAGAGCTTTTTGAAAAAATGCTATAATACACCGAAGTCAGAAATAATTGATCAGGTGTGTTTGCCATACTCGTGGAGATTGAATCAGGAAGAATTTAAGAAAAACATTATGATAAGTATTGTAAACATTATCCAATGTTAAAAGGCAAAAAGATTTTTGGCAATATTATTAACTGGAGAGTTGGATGAAGATGAGGAAAATCCATATGCAGAAGTTAACTGGAATAAGATTTTTGATAACTTAGATGATGACTGGATTATTTTTTACCAACAGTGGGAAGCTGTTGGAGAATATGACTCATATAGGTTACGAACACAGAAACCAGTTTGTATATTCCAATAGAACATTTGATACAAGAGAAGTATTATCATTTGCTGATTGTTTAGTAACAAATAGTGGATTGTATGCAACATATTTTTGCAGTTAGACAGAAACCTATTTATTGCCTAAAATATACTAACTGTCAGTTTGAAAAATATATGAAGAGAAAGTTTTCAAATTTATACATTAAAAACGTTGAAGACATTGATATGACAAAATTTTCAGAATTTACTTCAGAGAACGAAAAGTTTTGCAAATATTTCTCATATGATTGCGGTGAAAATTCATCAGCCAAGATATCTGAAATTTTTGAATAGAATATAGTAACAGGAAAGAGTAAGCATTATGAATTTTTTTCAAAAATTAACAGGACATTTTTTTAACAATAACACGCCATAGACATAAGGTTATTGCCCATTGCGCAAAGGCGGGAATATTGTGGCAGGGACTTAGACACGACCTGTCAAAATATACTCCAACTGAGTTTATCCCTGGAGTAAAATACTATATGGGAGATAGAAGTCCAAATGAAGGGGAAAGAATGGACAAGGGCTATTCTAAGGCATGGTTACATCATAAGGGACGTAACAGACATCATTTTGAATATTGGGTTGATTACAATATGAAAAGTCATAAGAACGAACCTGTTGAAATGCCTTATAATTATGTAGCGGAAATGTACTGTGACAGACTGGCAGCAGGCAAAATATATAACGGTGACAAATACAAACAGACTGATCCGTTAGAATATTTTTGTCAGAAGAAAATCAAGTAGAATTATTCATCCAAAAACCAGTGATGAAATTGAAAAGCTACTTGTTATAACTGCCAATGAGGGAGAAGATGCAGCATTTAAATGCATAAGACAGAAATTAAAAAGCCAGAAGAAAGTATAGTTGGTAATACCGACTATACTTTTTTGTAAATATTTTTACGAGAGGGAGAAAAGATGAAAGATAAAACTACAACAATTTACAAAAACGCCATATTAAACAAGGCAACAGATGTTTTGCAAATATTTATTAAATATATAATCGTAATTATTTCTATGTTATTCTTAGGATTTATTTTCTTACAGAGCTTTTTTTGGATCAACGTTTTTAGATTTTTGTGAATCATCTTTTTTTATTGAAAAACCATTTTGGAGTACAGTCCTTATAGTGCTGATTCCAATTTTAATTGCCATAATCGTAAAGATTATTCTGCAGAAGTATTCTATTTCAATAGTTACTCCAAATTATATTTTTCTTGGAATAGTAACGGTAGTTTATACGATTTTAATGATTATGTTTGTGTACAAAACAGGCATTCCGTCAATGGACGACCAGGAACTTATTTTGAACGCAGCCAATGACTTGCTTAACAATGTACCTGATATGTGGGATAAAGGAGCATATTGCTATAGATTTCCTAATCAGAACGGTTTTGTTTTGTTTGTGGCACTTGGATTGAAAATGTTTGGCGCAGATAATCAGATCGCTTTCCAATATTTAAACATACCGATGCTTATATTAAGTCCATTCTTTTTAAGCAAAACCATTTACCTTTTATTTAATGATAAGAAACTGGCACGTTATTCATATATTTTACTTTTGGGATTCTTCCAGTTAAATTGTTATGTGACATTTGTTTATGGAACATTATACGGACTTGCAGCTTCAGTTGCAGGAATATTCCTTTTGATTAAATATTTCAAAAAGAGAAATATTGTTAACGGACTTGTAGGTATTTCACTTCTTTCAATAGGATATGGATTTAAGTCAAACTATCTGATTATGATTGTTGCAGCTTGTCTGTTATTATTATTTGATGCAATAGTAAAAAAGAGTTTGAAATCAGTGATCTCTTTAGTGTGGGGAATTGTTTTTTATGTTGTTGTAGTTACTTCAATTTCGTCAACTATTTATCATCTTACAGGAAAGAAAGTAGATGAGGGAACTCCAAATACAGCTTGGGTAGCTATGGGATTGCAGGAAAGTTACAAGGCTCCGGGATGGTGGAACGGGTATAATGCTAAGGTTTTGCAGACAATGAATATGATATTCCAAAAACAAAAGAGGCAATTTCACAAAATATATCTGAAAGAATGGAAGAATTAAAAAAAGATAAAGACTATACAATGTCATTTTTTAGCAAAAAAACAGCATCTCAATGGAGTGAAGGAACATTTGAATGTTTTTATATAACAAACTTGGATAGAGGACGACTTTCTAATCCAACATGGACAGATTCGGTGAAGAATCTAATGGTGGACGGACATTCAGCCAATCGTGCAGTTACTACAATATGTAATTATTTTATTGTATTTTTGTGGCTTGGAATAATATTATTCTTAATATTCGATTTCCGAAAACTGGATGCTTATAAGTTGATTTTTGCAATTACATTTATAGGAGGATTCTTATTCCATCTTGTTTGGGAAGCAAAAGGTCAGTATACAATAATTTATGCTTATCTTATGATTCCATATATGCTTAGAGGCTATCAGTTGTTGCTTAGAAGAGTATGCAACATAAGCCTTGGCGAAAAAAAGAGGCTAAAGAAAAGAGAGGAACAATTATTCCTGTGGTTGTCATTGCTTTAGTTGTAATAGTAATAGGCATTTCAAATAATAAAGTTGTAAATGAAACAATAAAGCTAAATGGCGATAAGGAAAGATATGAGTCATATATGAGCCATCAGGTTGATGACTTGGATGATGGAAATTATACTATAATACCTGCAAATGATTCATCAGTAACACTGGCAGGATTAATAGGCAATGATAAAAATATTCAGATAAGTTTGTAGTTGACTGTTCACTTATAAGTCTTTGTGGTAAGAACAGCAACGAAATATCTGAACAATCACTTGGAATACTGGAAGGCAAAATAGATCCTGGAACTTCAGTAGGACTAAGTGCAACAGACCGTTCAATATTCCAGCGTTGGATTGTTAAAAAGGTAAAAGACAATACTTATGAAATATATGATGAATACAATCTGGCATTAACATATGACAAGAAGGAAAAGAAACTTTCAATTGAACAGTATACCGGAGATAAAAACCAACAGTGGGTTATATATTTGGCAAAATAGAAAGTGGTTGCGTATAATATATTTTAGAATTTGAACGCAGATAAGCATTCCCCCGCTTCAAGTGCGCGGAGCACTAAGCGGTGGGTGAGGGGGGATGCTTATGTCAGTGGGAGTTGAAAGCTCCCACTGACAGATCGCGAAGCGACTGCGTTCATGAGCAAGTAGCGAAGCGGATTGCGAATGTCCGCTTTACTGGTTCCGTGGGGCCAACATATTTAGCTAAAAAACAGAGCTGCATTGACGTTTGCCAATGCAGCTCTGTTAATTAAAAAACTTTTTATAGTCCGGTTATTATTATTTTCCTGCAACATAATCTGTTGCCTTAACCCAGTTTTCATAAGGAATCATCTGAGCCCAATATGTATTGATAGGTTTTGTTTCATTCTTGTATAAGTCAACTAAAGACTGCTTAAATGTTAATTCTTCATCTGTAATTCTCTTAAGACCGGCAGGTATTGTCCAGTAGCATTTGCCAAAGTACCATAATTTATCATAATTACCAGTGATTCTACATGCGTTTGTTACAGCCTGGTCTGTGTTTTTGTGATGGATATGACCTGTTTCTCCGGCAGGACTATGTGTTGCAATCAAATCCCAATTCTTACTCTTAATAAGTTTAGTTACATCAGCAGCAACACCGTCTTTTACAGAATCCCAATCATATTTAACCCATTTCTTATTAGCATCTCTAACAAGGTCAGGATAATCTAAAAATAATTCCCTTAATGCCTGCTTTTTTTCCATTACAGACTTAAATTCATTCTTTCTAACATCTGTGAAATGATTTGTGAGACATACAACAAACCAGTTACCTGATTTTAAATGAGCACCGCCCCATAATGTTTCGTCATCAGGATGGGCAACAATCATAAGCTTGTTACATCCGCTAGTATCAATGTTGTCATATAATAATGAATTTTCAAAGAAGCCTGTTTTATTTTCTACAACTAAGAGCATTCTTAATGTTTCTTTCTTTTTTGAAGGAGTTGCAGTAATGTAAACTTCACCCGGTCTCTTTGTTGTTATAAGACCATTGTCATCAACTGTTGCTATAGATTGATCTTCAGATTTATACTGTATTTTTTCAATGTCGTGATTTGTGTACTTAAGAACAATCTGATAATTGTTTCCGTATTTAACTGTTGCTTTATTGCCATTCTTAAAACTAATCTGTGGAACTTCCTCAGTTTTAATTTTATAAGTCTTTTTAACCTTTGTTTCTTTGGAGTAAACAGTAATTTTGACTTTACCTTTTTTTCTTTATTGTAAGTAAACCATCTTCAGATATTGTGGCAACATCATCGTTAGAACTGTCCCAAGTTATTTCTTCCAATGTTTTCTTAGGTGTAGTCTTGTAATTTAACTGATACTGCTGACCTATGTAATAATGTTTCTTCCTACCAACAACTTTGATTGATTTTACATTTTTAAAAACTTTAACCTTGCATTTAGCTTTTTTTTGAAGTACCTTTAATCTGGGCATATACTGTAATGTTACCTTTTTTAAGAGCCTTGACAACCCCTTTCTTATTTACAGTGGCTACCTTTTTGTTTGATGAAGAATAAACTACATCGCTCTTTTTTGTAATTGCCTGATAACTTGACTTTAAGCTGCTTGCGCTGTGTAGCAAACATTGTTATCTTTTTGCTATTGTTGTTAAAAGATACAGCTTTTGGAGCTGCATGTACGCTTAATGTACCAATGCCACATAGACATGTCAGCAAAGCAAGAGTTGTAATTAATTTTTTTGTTACTGAATTTTTGCTCATTTTTTTCACCTCATTTTAATATTTTCATTCTCAAAGAACAATTCTATTGTATTATTCGAAAAAAAGCAACATAAACTTTGTTGCTGATAGTTCCAAACAGTAAAAAATTAAGTAAATTTTGTAAACAAATTGTATATCGAAAAACAAAAAAAATGCAAAAAAAAATCCACCGGAAAACGATTATGCAACGCACCGACGGATTTAGTATTAATATTAAGCTTCTGTTTTATCTTTTTTAAAAATAACAAGTTTGCTGAATACATAGTTAAGTAATACAACAAGAAATGACATTGTAATCTTGCACACGCTACCTTCCAATCCGAAGATTGCCTGATTAAATCCGTGGCTTACAAGGAAAGGAACACCGAAGATTTCGATTAAACCTGTTGCGATTCTCGCAGACAAGAATAAGCTTAATTCCTTAAGAACAAACTTAGGATTCCATGAATAACTTTCAAATACGAAAAGCTTGTTTGTTATGTAAGCAAAAGTTACAGCTAAAACCCATGAAACCACATTGGCAACAAAAAACATCAATAGTGCTTGCTGAAATATGAAGGGGCCCTGTTAAATTGTTGCCCGGATGGCAAAAACATAACCATAAGACTGTAAGCTACCCAGTTAACAACAGTGGTTCCACCACCCATAATAAGGTACATAATAATTTCTTTATATTTAATAAAAAGTTGTTTAATAGTTTCCATTAAAAATCTCCTCTACTTAATTTAACTTCGACAAGTATAACACAAAAATAAAAGTTGTAACTATTTCCTTAAAAATCGGGGAAAATCAATAATTTACTGTAGATAATTGCAAGAAACAAATAAAATGTTATAATGAACAGGTATAAAAAGGAGGGACAATATGAAGCCAATATTATACATAGTTATACCTTGTTATAATGAAGAAGAGGTTTTACCTATTACAAAAGACTTATTTTTTAAACAAACTTAAGGAATTAATTTCAAAAGAAAAGATCAGTGATTCAAGTAGAGTAATGTTTGTTAATGACGGCAGTAAGGATTCAACATGGGAGATTATTAAGAAGCTGGCATTAGAAGATGAACATTTCATCGGAATTACACAGAGTAGAAACAGAGGACATCAGAATGCAGTTCTTGCAGGTTTGATGGAAGCAAAAGACAAGTGTGACATTACTATATCTATTGACTGTGATGGTCAGGATGATATTAATGCCATGAATGAAATGGTTGATGAATATTTAGAAGGAAGCGAAATCGTGTATGGTGTGCGTTCTAAGAGAGATACAGATACTTTCTTTAAAAGAGCCACTGCTGAAGGCTTCTATAAAGTTTTAAATATAATGGGAGCAGAGGTTGTGTTTAACCATGCAGATTACAGACTTGTTAGTAGTAGAGTTCTTAATGAGTTTGCTAATTTTAAGGAAGTTAATCTTTTCCTTAGAGGAATGTTTCCTCTTGTAGGTTTTAAAAGTACTAGTGTTTATTATGAAAGGCATGAGAGAATTGCAGGGGAAAGTCATTATCCTTTAAAAAAAATGTTGGCATTAGCATTTGATGGAATTACAAGTTTAAGCATTAAACCAATACGAATGATTACAAGCTTTGGCTTTATTGTGGCATTGGTAAGTTTCATTTTTATTATAGTTTCTATTATACAGAAATTCGTTGGCACAACAGTAACAGGATGGACAAGTACAATAGCTGTTATATGTTTTGTTAGCGGTGTTCAGTTAATATGTATGGGTGTTCTTGGAGAATATATTGGAAAGATATATATGGAAGTAAAACACAGACCACGTTACATAATTAGTGAACGAACAGAAGATTTAAAAGAGAAGGATAAGTAAGATGGAGCAAAAAAAAGGAGCGGGTAGAATAGCAAAATGGGATAACGCAAGATGGATTCTGATTACACTTGTAGTTATATGCCATTTTTGAAAACTATTTAGGAAACCCAGTAGCTAATTCACTGTTTTTTTATGTATACACATTTCATATGCCGGCATTCTTCCTTATAGCAGGCTTGTTTTCAAAGAAAACAGTAGAAGACAGAAGAATCGACAAAGTTGCACCTTACATATTAATTTACATATTTATTAAAATAGTAAATTGGATTGTACAAATGATAATTTACGGGAAATATACTTCTATAAATTGGTTTGTTGAATCGGGAGTTGCATGGTTCGCATTGGCAATGTTTTTTATGTATATAATAACATTTTACACAAAACGCTTTAAACCGGTTTATGGGTTTGTCTTATCTGTAGTTATTGCAATGATTTTAGGCTATACAGTTGAGAATACAGATATTTTCTGTTGGATGAGAATTGTTAATTTTTATCCATTTTTCTATTTAGGATATGTTATTTCAATAGAAGACATAACGAAATGGTTGGAAAATAAAAAAAAATAAAAGTAATGGCAATTATTTCGTTGATTACTTATTTTGTAATATGTTGTGTAGGAATTGACAAAATCTTTTGGCTAAGATTTTTTGTTAACAGGAAGAAGTGGATATTACCGTTTAGAATATGGAATGGCATATGGTCCGCTGATTAGATTAGGAGTGTATGTTATTTCATTCTTTATAGTATTTATGTTCCTAAGCATTATGCCGAAAAGAAGATTTATTTTATCAAAGATAGGTCAGAGAAGCTTAAGTGTATATGTATTCCACTATGTTTTTATCTATATTTATATGGCAAGCAGTTTGTACAAATATTTGCCTTACAAGTATCCTAACAAATGGTGGTTATTTATTGTTGCAATTGGAATAGTAGTCACATTCATATGTGGAACAAAATGGCCTGATGCATTATGCAAATGGATTATGAATAGTAATATTAAATATAGAAAGAATGCCAAACAGTAATTATTTTAATCAATAGGAAAATCCTATAATGAAAGGAAATATATGAACAGTTACGATAATAACGGACAGATAAATAACTACAATAATTCATATATGAACGAACCAGAGCAGAGGAAAATCCCATATGTAACAGCAGTGCTTGTTGCAATAAATGTGGTAGTCTTTCTAGTGATGGAATTTTTTGGGTCAACGGAAAGTGGTGAGTATATGTATGCTCATGGAGCATCATATGCACCGGATATTTTCGAAAACGGACAATGGTACAGAATACTAACAAGTATGTTTATGCATTTTGGAGCAGAACACCTGATAAACAACATGGTAATGCTTTTTATATCCTTGGATATCAGATAGAAGAAAAACTTCGGAAGAGTAAAATACCTTATAACATACTTTATATGCGGCATAGCCGGAGGCATAATCTCATCAGGAATCGAAATGATAACAGGAGAGTACTCCATAAGTGCCGGAGCTTCAGGAGCAATTTTTGGCATATTCGGAGTCCTACTGGTAATGATATTCAAAAGCAGAAAACAACTGGGACAGGTATCTGCACCAGCAGATAAGCATTCCCCCGCTTCAAGTGCGCGGAGCACTAAGCGGCGGGTGAGATATAGGGGATGCTTATGAACTCAGGATGTTGATAAGCTTAATGCTATTGAAAAGTTGAAGCCCCACTGACAGATCGCGAAGCGACTGCGTTCATGAGCAAGTAGCGAAGCGGATTGCGAATGTCCGCTTTACAATTTAGAAAACTATTCGGTATTAAAAGAAATATGTAGTAAAAAAACGGAACTATGTCAAAATATTTGATATAGTTCCGTTTCTTTGTTGAAATATTGATAACCAGTCTCCTTTTATACAATATGAAATTTTTGTATATCTAATTATTTCACAAGACTATTAATCAAATCAACAATCATATCAACTCCGCCTGTTCCGGCAGATTTTTTCATTGCGTCAATGTATTTACTGCGATTCTCATAAACTGAGTTTACTGTGTTAACCAAGTCCTCAGCAGTAGCTGTGTCTTCATCTATAACTTCACTAAAAGCCCTGTTTCTTGTAAGACTTAGCATTAAGTATCTGGTCGCCACGGCTTGCTCTTGCAGACAATGGAATAAGAATGTTAGGTTTATTTAATGCAGCAATTTCACAGATTGAGTTTGCACCGGCTCTTGAAATAATCAAATCAGCCATAGCAAAGAAATCTTTCATTTCGTCGCTGATATATTCAAACTGAGCATAACCTTCAATATCTTTAAGGCTTTCGTCAACCTTGCCCCTTGCCGCATAGATGAGCAACCTGGAAGTTCTTTAACAATTCAGGTAAAGCCTTTCTTACAAGCTTATTAACATTTTCAGCACCAAGACTTCCGCCTGTTACCATAATTACAGGTTTGTTAGCAGAGAAACCACACATATCAAGTGCTGTAATCTTATTACCTTCAAATAATTCCTTACGGATAGGTGAACCTGTATGTACTGCCTTAGAACCAAGATATGCAGCAGTTTCAGGGAAGTTATGACATACCTTTGTAGACTTCTTAATTGCAAGCTTATTAGCAAGTCCCGGAGTCATATCTGATTCGTGGATAATAACAGGAATCTTATACTTACTTGCTGCATAAACAACAGGTACAGTTACGAAACCACCCTTTGAAAAAACAACATCAGGCTTATATTTCTTCATAAACTTCTTAGCTTCAAAATATCCTTTTTAAAACACGGAAAGGATCAGAAAAAATTCTTCCAGCTAAAATAACGGCGAAGCTTACCTGAAGAAATACCGATATAGTCAAGACCGGCATCTTCAACAAGCTGTTTCTCCATTCCGTTGTATGTACCAATATATTTAATTTCAAAACCGGATTCTTTAAGTTTAGGAACTAAAGCAATGTTTGGTGTTACGTGGCCGGCAGTTCCACCACCGGTTAATACTATTTTTTCATTTTAATACCTCTCTTTTTACATATGTTATATCACTAAGTAAGACACAAGATAATTTATTCGGATTGATTGTAAACAATTTTTTGAAAATCTCGCAAAAAGTTATGCAAGCAAACAATAGGCAGATTTTTGAAATTTTGCGAGCATAGAGTATGTCGTAAAAGTGACTGTTTGAGCCGTAGGCGAGTTTCACTTTTCGACATACAATAAGCGGCGGAGCAAAATGATAAAATCAACGTGTTTGCGGTATAACTTTTTGCGAGATTTTAGTAGTGTTTGCAACAATCCATAAATAAATTATTTATTATCTGAAGCCTGATATTCTTTAACCTTGTTTTCAAGGGTTGTGTAATCTGTGCCATCTAAAGCAAGTTTCATCAATTCAGTTGCGTTGCTTTCAGATTGTTCATCCTGGAGCATTACTGATTTGAACAGACCGTTCCATGTTAATTTCTGTGATGCACTCTGTCCTGTTACACTGTAGGATACGATTTGCCATCCTGTTTTTGAAAACTCACTTTTGCCCATAAGCTGTGTCTGGAGTTTTACAAGTGAGCCAATGTTCATGTCTGTTTTAAAGCTTTCTCCAACAGCACTAAGGATTGAGTCTGTGTTTGTAATCATTGATGTTGAAAGTACTTTTGATGATAATGCTTTTAATACTTTAACCTGATTACGGTTACGCTGTAAGTCACCATCGCCGAATGAATGTCTTTCACGAACAAATGTAAGTGCTTCGTTACCATTCATTTCCTGTTTACCCTTTTTGTACTTGTATGTTTTACGTTCACCGTTGTCTTCATCATATGAAGCGTATGTTTTTGTGCTAAATGACTTGTCAACATCTACTGTAATGCCACCAAGAGCATCTACAAGTTTGGCAAAACCTGTAAAGTTAAGCTGTACATAATGATAGTTCTTGCTTGAAACAGGTATATTGTAAAAGTGTTTTTAATGTATCCATAATTGCAGTGTTACCAACGCCCCATGTTACTTCCTGAGCCCAGTTCCAACCACTTGAAGTAAGTTCAGAACCATTCTGATCGTAGGCAATACCTGTTCCGTATTTTCCGGCGTGAGTAAGTTTGTCGTATGAATCAGAGCAACGCTCTTTGCAATAATTGGTACGTAGTAATCTCTTGGTGTTGAAATCATAAGTACTGTAGAAGTTTTAGGATTTACAACAGCAAGAATATTTGTATCTGAACGGTAGTTTTCCTTCGGATTGTATGTACCAAATTCATCACTGGCTGATACGAAAACAACGAAAGGTTCCTCAGAAACTTTTTACCGTCGCTGTAGTTATTAAGGAATCCTAAAAATTGTCCCATGTAAAATAAAAAGTATGCCAAGTATTATTGAAATTATAACGGACAATATTTTACCTGAAGTACGGGCTGCACGGCCACCCTTCTGTGTTAAAAGGGCAATTGCAAAAAAGAACAACCAATACAATAACTACAACATCAAGATAAGTTGTGCTTAAAATATTGGCAGAAACTACCTGATAAACAAGAAGCCCTGACAAAACAAGCTGTATTAATGCTAAGATGACGCCTAAAACAGAGCCACCTTTATTTCCCTTTTTCTTTTTATCCTTTCCGGAAACATTTCCCGATTCAGAAGAGTATCCGTAATAACCGGTTTTGTTATCTAAATCGGACATCATTTTTTCTACTCATAAGTACCTCCTTGTAATTTTGATTTTAAATTCGTGTAAAATTATTTTATGTACATATACTAAATATGCATACTTACAGTAAGTATACTACATAATTATGAAAAAACAAAGTATACAAGGTATTATAATAGTATTAAAGGTGTGATTAAATTGTGAAATTTGGACAATTTGAATAGGCTAAATAAGGCTAAAAAGTAGCATTAATTGACAAATATTAGTGGCTTTGGTAAAATTGTGTTAAATTCTAGGCTAAGGACGGTTTGCCTAAATCAAAATAATTATGAGATTAAGCCTATAAGTAAGTAGGAGACGATATGAGAGAATCTAGAGCGTTTAGAAGAATAATCGTGCTATTATTATTAGCAATAGTAATTGTAGCACAGACTTATATATTCTGGTATTTTTGGAATACCCATTATAGTCAGGGAATGACAAGAGAGTTCTTCTTTAAGGGCCATATAGTAATGCTTTTTGTATATGGATTAATGTTTACAATATTTTGTAATGTATACGGAGCATTTAAGTTGGGAAGTTTGCAGTATTCGAATTTAGTTTTTTCACAGATACTTGCATTATTATTTACAAACTTTATTATTTATTTACAGATTTCGTTGTTATCACTTAAGATGGTTAGTCCGGCAGCAATTATCGGAATGAGTTTCGATAATGTTTTGTGCTGTCTTATTTGGTGTGGTTTGGCAATAAAGGTATACAGATGGCTTTATCCACCAAGGGATATGTTACTTATCTACAGTGACAGAGATCCTGATAACCTTGTTAAGAAGATTAAGACGCGTCAGGACAAGTATATGATAACAGAAGCAGTTCATTGTGATGAACCTGTTGATAAAGTTAGAAAGTTAATTAGAAAGCATCAGGCAGTTTTGGTTTGTGACATACCAAGTGGAAAGAGAAATAACATTGTGAAATACTGCTATATGTATGATAAGAGAGCATATGTTACACCTAAACTTTCGGATATTATTCTGATTGGAGCAGGACAGAACACTATGTTTGACTCACCTCTTCTTGTAACAAGAGTTAGAGGCTTAAAATGGGAAGAAGCGTTTATTAAGAGAGTTATTGATATTATTATTTCTCTTATTCTATGTATTCCAACAGTGATTGTTACATTAATAGTAGCAATTGCAGATATGATTTGGGGACAGAGGACCTATTTTTATACACAGGAAAGACTTACACAGAATGGAAAGACGTTTAGGATTCTAAAGTTTAGAAGTATGAAAGTGGACAGTGAAACAGATGGTGCACGACTTGCAGCTAAGGATGATGACAGAATTACTAAGATTGGTAAAGTTTTAAGAGCTACTCATTTAGATGAGTTGCCACAGGTATTTAACATTCTTATGGGACAGATGTCAGTTGTAGGTCCGAGACCTGAAAGACCTGAGATTGCAGCACAGTATGAAGAAGAAATTCCTGAATTCAGATTCCGATTAAAGGTTAAGGCAGGATTGACAGGGTACGCTCAGGTATATGGAAAATATAATACAACTCCTTACGATAAGTTGAAGTTAGATTTGTACTATATACAGCATTATAAAGTGTGGACAGATATACAGTTGATTTTGATGACATTTAAGATTATGTTCCTTAAAGAGAACACTGAAGGTGTTGAGAAGGAGCAGAAAACCGCAAGTATTAAGAAAAAAGGTGAAGTAGAATGACAGAAAATTATTCAGTGTTGATGTCAGTTTATCATAAGGAAAAACCTGAATATTTCAGGGCAGCCATAGAAAGTATACTTAATCAGACAGTAAAGACTAATGATTTTGTTATTGTCTGTGACGGTCCTTTAAATGAAGGCCTGGATAATGTTATTACAGAGGTTGTAACAGCTAATCCGGGCTTATTCAATATTTATAGAATGACAGAAAACAAAGGGCTTGCCATAGCTCTTAACAATGGAATATTACAGTGCAAAAACCAGATAATTGCCAGAATGGACAGCGATGACATAAGTAGAAATGACCGAATGGAAAAGCAGTTAAAGGCAATGAAGGAACAGGACGCAGACATTGTAAGCTCTAATTTAATAGAGTTTGACGGCGATGTGTCTAACACAACCCTTACAAGACAGGTGCCTGAAAGTCATAAGGATATAGTGGCTTTTGCAAAAAGAGAACACCGTTTAACCATCCGGCTGTTATGTATAGAAAGTCAGCAGTTGAGGATTCAGGATTTTATGATGATTATAGATTTTTGAAGATTATAATCTTTGGGTTGCAATGCTAATGAAAGGACATAAGGGATATAATGTTCAGGAGAATCTTTTGTACATGAGGGCAGGTCAGGATATGTACAAGAGACGTGGCGGATTAGGCTATATTAAGTGCATATTCAGATTTAATAACCATTTAAGAAAGATTGGTTTTATATCTTTTGGTGCGTTTTTGAAAGGGATATTTGTGCGTATAGTTGTAAGTATAATTCCTAACGGACTAAGAAAAACAATATATTCCAAGGCACTTAGAAAATAAAAATCTAAAAAGGATTGTACAATGAAAAAGGCAATTTTGAGAGTGTTTTTTAAACCTCTTACCATAATAAATAGAATAAAGAAGAAGGATGAGAAGCTTATTTTCTTCTATTCAAATCTGGGATTTAGAGATAATGTAAAAGCTTTTTACGATTATCTTATAGAAAATAATTATAATGAACAATTTAAAATAGTAGTTAGCATAAATGACTGGGAACAGTATGTGAAAAGAGCTCCAAAGAATGTTACTTTCATTAATAATAAGCAGGGCATTAAATGGTTTATGAAAGCTAAATATGCTTTTTATTGTTTTGGAAAGTATCCAATAAAGCCGTCAAAAAAGCAGACGGTTATAAATCTTTTGGCACGGCACACCTCTTAAACGAATCGGTCATCTTGAGAAGGGTTGTGAGAACATTGACTATGACTTTTTTCAAAGGTTCTTACAAGTGCGCCTATGTATAAGCCGATAATGGCTGATATTTTCGGATGTACAGAGAACCGGGTTGAAGTTATGGGAAATCCCCGTAATGATGAAATGTTCAAAAAAGACAGAATTAAGGATGACTATATAAAAGGAGGCGCAGGTAAGCTTATACTTTGGCTTCCAACATACAGAGAATACGATGAAGGCTTTATTATTTCTATACTAAATAAAGATGAACTTAACAGTTTAAATACTTATCTTATGGATAATAACATTAAGATGATTGTAAAGCTTCACCCACTTCAGACAGCAGATACACAGGGAATGGAATTATCCCACATTAAGTTTATTACTCAGGATGAGCTTAACAGGTCAGAAATGACTGTGTATACTTTATTAAGAAATGCAGATGGGTTAATAACAGATTATTCATCAGTATATTTTGATTATATGCTTCTTAACAGACCGATAGGTTTTGCAGTGGAAGATATGGAAAAATATAAGAACAAAAGAGGGTTTATTTTTGACAACCCTAAGGAATATATGCCGGGACCTGAAATTAGGAACCTTTCAGATATAGAAGAATTTATTGAAAATATCGTTTCAGGCAAAAATGATAAGATTAATTATTATAAAGACGGCAATTGCTGTAAGAGAGTAGCAGAAACATTTATTAAATAATGGAGAGTTGTATGAATGCTTCAACATTAAAACAGAAATTAAAAAAAAGAATAAAATAGCAAGAAGAATTGTTGCGAAGGTTCTTTTGCCTAATCCTTATCCAAAATATTATGAAAAATTAGATGTGGACAGAAACATAATTTTATATGAATCATTTTATGGAAAAGGAATGACTTGTGGACCTAAGGCAATATTTGATCAGTTAACTAAGAGTATAGTCGTTACATCAACTAAGCATGTCTGGGTTTATGACGATGAGAAACAGTGGGCAGCAAATTTTAAAAAGTATAAGAAATGCGATTATGTTAAGTTCGTAAAATTTAAAAGTGATGAGTATTACAAAATGCTTGCCAGCGCAGGAGTTCTTATAAATAATAGCACTTTTCCACCATGTTTTATTAGAAGCCTGAACAGGATTATATTAATACATGGCACGGAATACCGCTTAAGCTTATGGGATATGATATGCCTAACGGAAGTATTGAATCTGCCAATACGGAAAGAAATTTCTTGCAGGCTAATTATTTGCTTTCACCTAATGAACATCATACAAAGATGTATACGGAAGCTTATAAACTTAAAGGAATATATGAAGGTAAGATTATTGAAACCGGACAGGCAAGAACAGATACTATTTTTAACGCAGATAGAAATGAAGTGATAAAGAGCCTTAGATATTCAGGTGTTAATGTAGATGAAAATAAGAAGATTATAATGTATGCCCCAACATGGAAGGGCAACAGCTTTTCCAATCCACAGGCAGATGGAGAAGAATATGAAAAGCTTTATAACAAGGTTTGTGAAGTAATAGATACTAGTGAATGGCAGGTTTTAATAAAACCACATCAGGCTGTTTTCGATAAGATTAAGGATGATGAGAAATTAAAAGGTTGTCTTGTAAGTCCAAGACTTGATACTAATGAAGTTTTAAGTGTTACAGATGTGCTTGTGTCAGATTATTCAAGTATATTTTTTGACTTCCTTGTAACAGACAGACCTATAATGTTTTATATTCCTGATTTAGAGGAATATAAAGAAACAAGAGGATTGTACATGGAGCCTGAAAAACTTCCGGGACCTGCAACTGACAGTTTAGACAAGCTAAGTGAAATGCTTGCAAATCCTTACGAGGCAGTAAAAGATTGGGCAGACAATTACAGAAATGCCAAAGAGCAGTTTTGTCCAGGTGATGACGGCCATGTATCAGAGAGAATTGTAAATGCAATTTTTAAGAATGAATATAATCATATTAAAGTGGTAAGACCGCTTCAGAATAAGAAGAAAATATTTATTTCGCTAGGAAGGGCACTTCAGAATGGAATAACCCATTCATTTTTAAGTCTTTTTTAAATAATTTGAACTATGACAGATTTGACGTTACGGCTTATCTTTATGAGCCTATAGCAGATGATCAGATTTTAAGAATAAACCAGATTAATAAGAATGTAAGAGTACTTGTAAGAACAGGAGGCAATGTGGCAACAAAAGAAGAGTTGTCCAAGATGTATTTTAGTATGGCCTTTAACTGTAAAGGTTCGTACGAAAAAATGTTGCCAGAAAAGTATTTTGAAAGAGAAGCCAGAAGACTGGTAGGGGATTGCAACTTTGATTCAGTTGTAGAGTTTTGTGGTTACTCACCAATTCTTGCATTAATATTGCCAAAGATAAAAAAATAAAAAACGGCAATATGGCAGCATAATGATTTGATTGCAGATGCCAACAGAAAGTTAGGTCATAAGAAACCGTTAAGGAGAAAGATGAGCATAATCTTTAACTTGTATCCAAGATGGGACAGATTAGTTTCCTGCAGTCATTCAGTTATGGAAGTTAACGAGAAGAATCTTTCAAGACCGGAGATTGAAGGTAAGTTCTCATATGCAAAGAATACTATTAACTATATGAGAGTTTTGGACAGCTTAGATAACGATTGTACTTTATGAAAACTTTTCATTACCGGCAAGTAATGAAACAAGCTTTGTAACAATGGGAAGATTGTCTACAGAGAAGAATCATGGAAATCTTGTCAGGGCATTTGGAGAATATGTTAAGGAATATCCTAACAGCAAGCTTTATATTATAGGTGAAGGTCCTTTAAGGGAACAGGTTGAGGGCGAGATTACAAGACTTAATCTTAAGGACAAGGTTATTCTTACGGGAAATCTTATAAATCCATTTACTTTAATGAAAAACTGTAAATGTTTTATACTTCCATCTATATATGAAGGACAACCTATGGTATTATTAGAAGCGCGTATTGTAGGGCTTCCTATAATAGTTTCAGATTTTTCATCAGTTAAGGATAGTCTGATGGAAAACGGACAATATTTGATTAATTCTTCAGAAGAAAGTATACTAGGGGGTTAAGGGCTTTTTCAGAAGGAAAAGTTCCGAAATGTAATTTTGATCCAAAACAGTATAACAGAGAAGCTGTGGAAGAATTTGAAAATGCGATTATGTAAAAAATAATTATATAAAATAAGGAAAGGATAAAGGTCACTTAAAAGTGACACCTTAGAATTCTAAGGATGGTATAAATTATGAAGAGAGTTATTACTTATGGTACATTTGATATGCTTCACTATGGACATATTAATTTGCTAAGAAGAGCAAAGGAACTTGGAGATTATCTTGTAGTTGTTCTTTCAACAGATGAGTTTAACTGGAATTCAAAACAGAAGAAATGTTATTTCACATATGAACAAAGAAAGCAGGTTCTTGAAGCAATCAGATATGTAGACCTTGTTATTCCTGAAGAAAACTGGGAGCAGAAGATTAGTGATGTTCAGGATTATAAGATTGACACATTTGTAATGGGAAATGACTGGGAAGGAAAGTTCGACTTCTTAAAGGATTACTGTGAAGTTGTATATCTTCCAAGAACAGAAGGAATTTCAACAACACAGATTAAGACAGATTTAAACCACAAAGATATGGCTGCTAAGGGAGATAAGTAATGGTTAGCATTATAGTAACTCATAAGAAAGATACATTATATTTAAAAAGATTGTTTGGAAAGTATTGCCGAACAGCAATTTAAGGATTACGAAACTATTCTTGTAGTTGACCACACAGAGGATAATATCGAACCTTTAATAGAAGAGTTCAAGGATAAGATTAACTTAAAGGTGTTTTATCTTGAAGATAAACATGGTGTCAGCAGTGCAAGAAACCTTGGTCTTGATAAGGCAACAGGAGAGTATGTCTATTTCCTTGATAATGACGATTACCTGTATGGCGATTCTATTAAGTTATTATTGGACGTAATGGATGAAGATACAGACATGGCTTATGGAAGAATGAAACATACATGGTTCCAGAAGCAGGCATTTAATGACAGCCAGGGTGATGATGACGACAATAACGATAATGGCGCAGATGATAAAAAAGTAATTTATGACTTTAATGAACCTTACGCGAATATGCTTGAAAAATATCGTAAATTAGACAAGATTACTGTTTTATCAGCTATTTATAAGAAGTCATTATTTACAGACAATAATATTAGATTTAATGAAAAACAGACATATTTTTCAGATACAAAAGTTTTAGTTCAGCTTTTAAATAACGCTAAGAATATTAAAAGCAACGAAGAATCAGTATATGTTAAGCGCCATCATAATGATAAGGCTAAGAATCCTGCAATTTCGCAGTTTACTAGAGAGGAAACAATGCCGGATTATTTTGTTGCATACAAGAATGCAATTAAGGCAGCAGGAACAAATGAGAGAATTATAAACCATTTATATTATATTCTTGCAAAGTTTGTTGTTAAAGAATACATTATGAAAATGCGTTGGTCAGAAGATGACAGATGGAGAAATGAATTCTTTACGGAATTAGCAACTCTTGCAAAAGATATTAATAACAAAGTATTAAAAGATGATTTTACACATGCTGAAAAGGCAATGGTTAAATCAATGAAACATAACGATTTCGCTAAGATGAAAAAAGAAAGCTATGCGTGTTCTTTTCAACAGAAAAATCGTAAAAATGATAAAAACCCAAGAGTAAGAAATAAGACTATTACTCTTTATGTATTTAACAAGATGAAATTAAAAGAAAACTGGGTGGTTTTTGAAAGCTTTATGGGAAGAAACTGTTCAGGACAGCCTAAATATGTATATAAATATTTGCAGGAAGCTTATGGCGACAAGTATAAATGCATATGGGTTGTTGACAGAAAAGGTGTTGAAATACCGGGAAAACATAAAACATGTAAGCGTTTCAGCTTGAAATACTATTACTATATGAATAGAAGCAAATATTGGGTTAACAATATGAGACAGCCTCTTAGCATTCCGAGACGTGAAGAAACAGTTATGTTAGCTACATGGCATGGAACACCACTTAAGAGACTTGTATTTGATATGGATGATGTACATTCAGCGAACCCAAGATACAGGATATTGTATTTAAACAGACAAGAGCATGGGATTATTTGTTATCCGACAATCCTTTCTCAACAGAAAGATTCCAGAGCTGTTTCAGATTTGAAAAAGAAAAGATTTTGGAATACGGATATCCTGCTAATGACCCAATGTATGCACCTGACAGAGAAGAGCAGGCAGCAAAGATTAAAGAGAAACTTGGAATTCCAAAGGATAAGAAAGTTATTCTTTATGCTCCAACATGGAGAGATGACCAGTTCTACGAAGCAGGACAGTATGGTTTTGAACTTGATCTTGATGTTAACAGACTTCAGGAAGAGTTTGGGGATGAATATGTATTGTTATTAAGACTTCACTATTTCATAGTAGACCAGCTTGATTTAAGTAAATATGGTGATTTTACAGTTGACGGCAGCAGTTATGATGATATTACTGATTTATATCTTATTTCAGATATGCTTATTACAGACTACTCATCAGTATTCTTTGATTATGCTAACCTGAAACGTCCTGTACTTTATTACACATACGATTTGGACAAGTATAGAGATGTACTTAGAGGATTTTATCTTGATATGGAAAAGGACTTACCGGGGCCATTGCTTTTAACTAACGATGAAGTAGTTGATGCAATTAAGAATATTGACAAAATCAAAGAACAATACAAAGACAGATATGAAGAATTCTACAACAGATTCTGCTGTGTTGATGACGGACACGCAGCCCGGAGAGTAGTAGAAAAAGTATTTAAATAAAAGATTTAACTAATTTTAAAAATTTAAAAACTAACGGTTTTTAAAGTTTGAAAACAGGTAGCCCTAACTATAATATTGAAATCAAAGCATGTTTTCACAGTATTGTAGTTAGGGTTTTTAAGGTATAGAGATTAATAAATTAAAAGTTGATTTTTTTATTTGTTTATAAGGAGAAGGTATGTTAAGCATTATTATTGCTTTTGGAAAAGGAAAAGAATATTTAAAAGATTGTTTTGACAGCATTAAGGAGCAGGATTATAAAGACATAGAAACAGTGCTTGTTTTAGACAAAGCTAACATAAATCCGGAAGAAAATATTGAAGAACTGATAAGTGAGTTTTCACAGTCAATTAATTTAAAAGTTTATGAAACCGGTGATAATTCAGGAGTAAGTGCCGCCAGAAATTTGGGACTTTTAAAGGCTAATGGAGAGTACGTGTATTTCCTTGATAGTGATGATTATCTTATGGAAGATACATTAACCGGATTAATGAAAACAATGGATGAGAATAAAGACCTTACATATGGTCGTATTTTTCATACATGGTTTAAGAAGGCCGCTTTTAATGTGGATCAGGGAGATGTTATCGACGATGGAAGCGAACAGGAAGTAGATTCTAAGGTTAATAATGATGATAACTTTAATTTCTCAGAAATAAATGATTATAAGTTAAAAAAATTTCGCCAATTTATCAGAAATAACAGTTCTAGGCACAGTGTTTAAAAAAGAAATTCTTAACAGATAATAATATTAAGTTTAATGAAGAGCAGAAATATTATTCTGATCCGGAATTTTGGACTAAAGTTCTTATGAATGTGAAAAATTATGGCTGCAATAAGGATAGTATTTACGTAAAGAGATATCACAATGACAAGATTAATCTGCCATCTATTTCTCAAATGGAAGATGATAGGAAGGATGCTCATTTTGTTCAATCATTTCTTGATTGTATGAAATTATCAGAGAGCAAAAATGATATTAGAAATCACTTTGAAAAAATGGCCTGCGATTATTACGTAAAAGTATTTAGCAGAAAGTTTCATGATAATTCAGCAGATAAAGAATCAATTGATTTTGCCTTAATGTCTTCTATGGTTAAGGAATGTGGAAAGAAGACCATTTCAAAATATGGTTTTGTGGAAAAGAAAATTCTTAAAAATGCCACAGACTATAATATGGAAAAAAGTAAAAAAATGGTCAAATATAAGACTTATTAAGAGAAAACTTGTAATGATGTTTACAAGCAAAAAAGCATATGTATAGAACCATTAATCTATACGTTTTTGGCAAGATGAAACAGAAAGACAACTGGATTGTTTTTGAAAGTTTTGTTGGAAGAAACTATTCAGGACAGCCAAAATATATTTACCGGTACCTTCAGAAGAATTACGGTTCCAAATTTAAATATATTTGGGTTGTTAATGACAAAAATCTTGTAATTGACGGAAATTGTAAGAAGATTAAGCGTTTTGGATTAAAATATTATTATTACATGACAAGAAGTAAATATTGGGTTAACAATATGAGACAACCTCACGCATATCCTAAGAGAGACAGTCAGATAATGCTTGAAACATGGCATGGAACGCCACTTAAAAAACTGGTTTTTGATATGGATGATGTACACTCAGCTAACCCTAAATATAAGCAGATTGTTTACAAGCAGTCAAGAAAATGGGACTACCTATTATCAGATAACCCGTTTTCAACAGAAAAGTTTCAAGAGCTGTTTATGTATGAAAAAGACAAAATTCTAAATTGGGATACCCGGCAAATGACCCTTTGCATGATAAGGATTTAGATAAAAAAGCAGATGAATTAAAAACAAAACTTGGCATACCAAAGAATAAAAAGTTCTTCTTTATGCACCAACATGGAGAGATGATAATTCTTACGGTGCCGGTGAGTACAAGTTTGAATTGGCACTGGACCTTAAACGTTTAAAAGAAGAAATAGGTGATGAATATGTAATTCTTCTTAGAATGCATTATTGGATAGTAGACAAGCTTGATTTAACAGGAATGTCTGATTTTGTTATTAATGTAAGTAATTACAGTGACATAACAGACATATATATTGTGTCAGATATTTGTATGACAGACTATTCATCAGTATTTTTGACTATGCTAATCTTAAACGCCCTATTTTGTACTATATGTATGACCTTGAAAAATACAGAGACGTTCTTAGAGGTTTTTATCTTGATATTGAAAAAGAACTTCCGGGACCAATACTTCAGACTAACGATGAAGTGATAGATGCAATTAAAAATATTGATAAGGTTAATGAAGAATACAAAGATAAATATCAGGAATTTTATAATAGATTCTGTTGCATAGACGACGGTAATGCGGCAAAGCGTGTATGCGAAAAAAGTATTCGGTTTAAAGTAGAAAAAATAAATGATTTGTAAAAAAGTCAGTGCCTTTAATATTTTATAGATAAAGTAACCTGATTAATAAGCAGAAACATAAAAATGTTACAAAACATAATGTATTTGACATATTTTTGTAAATATATATAATTAAACCATGTATCGCCTAAATTAAGGACATACAGGACTGAACTTAGAATAAGTACAAATTAAAAGAGAGAGAAGGTCCTAAGCTTAATAGGGCAAACATATTGGATTGGAGATTTTTATGAAGAATTATATCGACAGTTTTATGAGATATAGATTCCTTTTAGTTGAATTAGTTAAGAAAGGAATTAAATTAAAATACAGAAGATCATATTTAGGATTAGTATGGACTCTGTTGGAACCATTGCTTACAATGATAGTTCTTACATTTGTATTCGGATCTATGCTTGGAAGTAAAGGTGGAGTTTACGGACCGGAATTATATCCGGTATATATTCTTTGTGGACGACTTTTATATAGTTGTTTCTCAAGTGCCTCAAAGATAGGAATGAGATCAATAAGATCAAACCAGGCAATGATAAAGAAAGTATACGTACCAAAATATCTATATCCTTTATCAAGTGTAATTTATAACTACGTTATATTCTTACTATCACTTATAGTACTTGCGATAGTAGGTGTTGTAAGAGGAATTCCACTTACATGGCATATTATAGAAATAGTAATTCCTGTTTTTTGTATTATTAATTATGTGTATAGCAGCAGCAATGTTCCTTTCAACAGTCTGCGTATTCTTTAGAGACATTGAATACCTTTGGGACGTATTACTTATGCTGTTAATGTATTGCTCAGCAATATTCTATTATGTTGATAATATTGGAAGCTCAGTGGTTAGAACAGTAATCAGAATGAATCCGCTGTATTGTATTATTGAAAACTTCAGACACATTGTATTGTTAGGAGAATCAATATTTACAAGCTCAATGGAAATCAATATGTTGATTTATTCATCAGTGTTTAGTGTTGTTGCACTTATCATAAGTGTAATTGTATTTAAAAAAAAAATCAGGACAGATTTATCCTATACATCTAAAGGAGGCTGATTATGGGCAAAAAAAGTTGCACTTAAAGTTGAAAATATAAGTATCCGCTTTAACTTAAGTAAAAAGTAAAAAAAGTAGATAACTTAAAAAGAATTAATAATAAAGAAATTAAAAGGGCAGAAGATTCACTTTAATGAATTTTGGGCTTTGAAAAACATAAATTTTGAACTGCAAAAAGGTGACCGTTTAGGAATTCTTGGATTAAACGGTGCCGGAAAAAAGTACACTTCTTAAAGTAATCGCAGGTGTGTACAAACCAACGACAGGTACAGTAAAAGATACGGACACATTGCTCAATGATAGAATTGGGCGCAGGCTTTGATCCTAACTACACAGGAAGAGAGAACGTATTCCTGTACGGTTCAGTACTTGGATTTTCAAGAGAATTTCTTGAAGAAAAATATGACGAAATCTTAGAGTTCTCAGAACTTGGAGAATTTATAGATGTACCAATAAAGAACTATTCATCAGGTATGAGAGCAAGACTTGGATTCTCAATCGCTACAGTAGTAGAACCTGAAATCTAATATTAGATGAAGTATTATCAGTAGGTGATGCTAAGTTCAGAAAGAAATGTGAGCGAAAAATGCAGAAAATGTTCGACCACGGCGTAACAGTATTATTCGTATCACACAGCCTTGCACAGGTAAAAAAGACTCTGTAACAAAGCCATTCTCCTTGAACATGGTCAGCTAATAGCCCAGGGAGACATAGACGACGTTTCAGAAATATACGAAAGAAAACTGGAGGAATAAAAAATGCATTACGTAACAAAAGGAACATGCTCAGAGCAATCGACTTTGACGTAGTAGACGGCAAAGTAACAAATACAAAATTCACAATGGGATGCATGGGAAACACACAGGGTGTTGCATCACTTGTAGAAGGAATGGAAGTAGAAGAAGTAATCAAAAGATTAAAAGGTATCGACTGCGGAGGCAGAGGAACATCATGCCCAGATCAGTTGGCAAAAGCACTTGAACAATACTTAGAAGAAAACAAGTAAGAAATAAAGTAAACAACTCGTTGTAAAATTGGAAAATAATGTGAAACGATTGGTTTACATAAAATCAAACAAAATAACAAAAAACAAGCGGGTTCGTTATGACTAGTCATAATAAAACCCGTTTCGACTATAACTGAAAAAGCTAACAGAACTTCTTGTCGCCGGAAAAATTTTATATACGCAAACAATAGGCAGAAATTCGCAATTTTGCGAGCATAGCGTAAAGTGCAAAACCTACTGTCTGAGCCGTAGGCGAGTTTAGGTTTTCGCTTTGCAATAGGCGGCGGAGCAAAATAAGAATTTCAACGTGTTTGCATATAAAATTTTTCCGGCGACAAGAGAGCTTTTGCAATTGAAATAGAAAAGGAGAAATTATGCTAGAATAATAGGCGCTATGGACGTAGAGGTCAATAGCATTAAATCAGAATTAGAAAACGTAGAAATCAAGAATATTGCCGCAATGGAATTTTACAAAGGCACCCTTGCCGGAAAGGAAGTAGTAGTTGTAAAATGTGGTATCGGCAAGGTTAACGCAGCCATTTGTGCACAGATACTTGTAAGTGTATTTGGCGTAAGTGCCTTAGTTAACACAGGTGTTGCCGGCTCACTTAACAATGATATTAACATTTGCGACATTGTAGTTTCAACAAGTGCGTTAGAACACGACATGGACGTTACACCTTTAGGATATGCCAAAGGGGTAATTCCGGATATGGATCAGTCAGAGTTTAAGGCAGATGAGAACCTTATTAAACTTGCAAAGGACAGCGCAGAGGAAGCAGGGCTTGACGTTAAAATTTTTGAAGGCAAGGTAGTGTCAGGTGACCAGTTTATTGGAACACATGAAGTAAAGGTTTATTTAAGAGATACCTTTAATGGTGACTGTGCAGAAATGGAAGGAGCTTCAATTGCCCACACTGCATATTTAAATAAAACACCTTATGTTGTAATTAGAGCAATCTCTGACAAAGCAGACGGTGGAGCACAGATGGATTATCCTACTTTTTGAAGCAAAAGCAGCAGAAAATTCAATTAAACTTATAAATTGTATGATTAAAAATTATTAGGAGCAGATATGGATAACACTAAAATCATATTTTTTTGACATAGACGGAACACTAATCGATATGGAAAAGAAATGTGTTACGGAAAAGATGCTTGAAACACTAAGAAGATTACAGGAAAAAGGCATTGGCGTAAATAAAGTTCTTGAATACTATGACATAGACAAGTCTCAGGCAATGGCTTTCGGTGACGGCAATAATGACATTGAAATGTTTGAACAAGTTGGACATCCTATAGCAATGGGAAATGCATCTGATGATTTAAAAGCCATATCAGAGCAGATTTGCGGTCATGTTGCGGAAGATGGAATTTACTATTTTTGTAAGGAAAACAATTTAATCTAAAAATTAAATGTCGAATTACGACGAACGGTTTTTGGTGTGCAATAAAAGAAAATGTGCTAAAATGCTAATAAGTTTTCAGATGGATTACTATACATTTAAGTGAGGGGGATTTTTTAGTATGGCAGATTATACTTTTATTGAAATGAAGGAATGGTTTTATAACAATGCACCGAAGATAATTAACGAGAAATACTTTCTATACGTAATGGGAAGTATTTTTTTTGTTGGGAATTTTTACAAAATGGCTGGCGGCATTTGGATATGGCAGAATGATTAGAAAAGCAGAGCATATGTCAAATCCAAAGAATGCAACTTTAAGACAGATTAAAATGAAATATGACAGCATAAAAGAAATAAACGGGCACGTGGCGAATCAATGATTTTTGCTGCAAGAAGTCTGAATAAATGCAAATTAGGTATATTTTCATTAAATAAGCTTAATAATATTATAAACGTGTGTATTATTTTTAAGTGTTACATTGGCAGTTGGAACAGGTTTTGGAATTTATCTTACGGAAAAAAGTAAGATAGAGGCGATAGTATACGTTTTGATTGGATATTTCTTTGGAATGGTTCTTGACATGATTAACCGAAGCACAAAAATATCCGAAAACAGACAGAACTTACCTATATTTTGGTTGATTATTTGGAAGATTCAGTTGTGGTTAGAGAAAATGGCCATATGGAAAAACCGGGAAATGAAAATATTGTACAAGAAAAGCAGTCTGAAACTAGCACTAATAACAAGGAATTTGAATCAGATGAACAAATCCTTAATCAGGTGATTGGCGAATTTCTACAATAATCAACAATGTAAGGCAAAAAGTCTTGAAAAAATCGTTTCAACATTTTATAATGTAATTTAGTTTTGTAATAAACGGAGGAATTGAGACATGGCTAAAGTTACATTTGATTATTCAAAAGCTGAATCATTTATCTCAAATGATGAAGTTAACAGCATGAAAGAAATTGCCGAAAACGCAAAAAAAGTTTTAATTGAAAGAACAGGGGCAGGTAATGATTTCCTTGGATGGATTGATTTGCCGGTTGATTACGATAAAGAAGAATTTGACAGAATCAAGAAAGCAGCAGCAAAGATTCAGAGCGATTCAGAAGTACTTATCGTTATAGGTATTGGTGGTTCTTATCTTGGAGCAAGAGCTGCAATTGAATTTTTAAGACATGGTTTTTACAACAATGTGCCTAAGGAAGTAAGAAAGACACCTGAAATCTACTATGCAGGTAATAGCATTAGCCCTTCATACTTACAGGGATTACTTGATGTAGTTGGAGATAGAGATTTCTCAGTTAACATTATTTCTAAGTCTGGTACAACAACAGAACCAGCTATCGCTTTCAGAGTTTTCAAAGAAAAACTGGAAAAGAAATATGGAAAAAGAAGAAGCTGCAAAGAGAATTTATGCAACAACTGATGCTAAGAAGGGTGCATTAAAAGGACTTGCAACAGCAGAAGGATACGAAAGCTTCGTAGTTCCTGATGATGTTGGAGGACGTTTCTCAGTTCTTACAGCAGTAGGTTTATTACCAATTGCAGTCAGCGGTGCTGATATTACCAAGTTGATGGAAGGTGCAGCAAGCGGAAGAGAGAAAGCATTAAACAACGCATTTGAAGAAAATGATGCAATGAAATATGCAGCAATTAGAAATATATTATTAAGAAAAGGTAAGCTTATCGAAGTTACAGCTAACTACGAACCAAGTCTTCATTACTTTGGTGAATGGTGGAAACAGTTGTACGGTGAAAGCGAAGGTAAAGATCAGAAGGGTATTTTCCCGGCAGCAGTTGACCTACAACAGACCTTCATTCTATGGGACAGTTCATTCAGGACGGTTCTCGTACAATGTTTGAAACAGTAATCAACATTGAAAAGTCAAGAGCTTCAGTAGTTATCGACGAAGATCCTGAAGATTTAGACGGACTTAACTACTTAGCAGGTAAGGATATGGATTTCGTCAATAAGAGCGCTATGAACGGAACCATTCTGGCTCACACAGACGGAAATGTTCCTAACCTTATGGTAAGGGTTCCTGAACAGAACGAATTTTACCTTGGTGAATTATTCTATATGTATGAATTTGCATGTGGCGTAAGTGGCTACATTTTAGGAATAAATCCATTCAACCAGCCAGGTGTAGAAAGCTACAAGAAAAACATGTTTGCATTACTTGGCAAGCCGGGATACGAAGATATGACAGAAGCATTATTAAAGAGATTATAATCTTAAGGATGTTTAGTTTAACAATAAATTATAGTTTGAAAGCTATTTAGTTTAATGGATATTGTAATTTAAACAGTTTCTAATAAAGAATTTAGTATTAGAGATATATAAGAATTTTTAGGAGATGGGATTTTCCTGTCTCCTTTTCTTTCTTGCGAAATAAGCTAATGTGCTTTTTTACAATTAGAATTAAGAGTTTGCCAAAAAAGGAGTAGTTATGAGTAAAAAAGTGTTTCCATAAAAGATATTGCAAAATTAGCAGGGGTGTCAATTGCCACTGTTTCAAGGGTAATTAACCGGAATGGAAAGGTTGCACCTGAAACTGAAAAGAAAATATTGCAGGTTATGGAAGAAAACCACTATGTACCCAATCTTTTGGCAAAAGGTTTTAGAACTCAGAAATTCACAACAATCGGAATAATTGTTCCTGATATTTCCATTGAATTTTTTTTAGCAAAATAGCAAAAAAAGTGCAAACTATTTTTTTGAAAGAGGATATGCAACCATAATATGTAACACCAATGAGGATTACAAAATGGAACGCCAGTGCATCGATATGCTTCAGGCTCAGCACGTGGGGGGGATCATTCATATAGTCTCCGTTACAACCGAGAAGGAGAAAAAAGACTTCAATACCTACGGTTTACATAGACAGGGAACAGGCGTATGGAAAAACCAAAAAAGGAGATGGTTCTTAATGAAAGCGACAACGTATCAGGTGGATATCAGGCAACAAACGAAATGATTAAAAAAGGTTGCAAAAATATAATTTGTTTTTGCCCTAAGGATAAAGGCTCAACACATATAAAAAGATGGGAAGGCTATTGTAAGGCAATGGAAGAAACAGGAGGTAAGCCACGATTAGTAAGTCTTGACAATGTATCGGAGGTGGATGCTTACGAGAAAGCCATAGAACTATTCGGGAAAGACAAAGAGATTGATGGAGTTTTGCCACAACTGACCTTATTGCCATAGGTGTATTAAAGGCATTAAAAGAATTAAAATAAAGGTGCCTTCTCAGGTAAAAGTATTCGGCTATGATAATAGCCTGTTATCAGAGATTGCTACAACACCTATAGCTACGGTGGAACAGCCGATAGAGTTAATGTCTGAAAAGGCAGCTGAAATGTTGGAAAAACTAATGGACGGAGAAAGGCCGGAAGAAAGCCATATTGTGGTTCCGGTGAAATTAGTGAAAAGAAAAACAGGAAAATAAGTTATTTGATAAATTATAGAAGAATATGTTGACAATAATAATGTAAACGTTTACACTAAAAACAAGTAAGAAATATAAGAGACAACTAAATGGGAAACGTATATGTGTTTCTCATAGTTTTTAGAAAAGATGTAAATTTTTATATCATCGAATTATGAAAGAAGAAAGGAAGAATGTTATGGAAAAATTATTATGTCCATCAATGATGTGTGCAAATTACAGAAACTTGGAGAAGGAAGTTAATGATTTAATTGAAGCAGGGGTAGATATCTTCCATATTGATATTATGGACGGACAGTTTGTTCCAAACTTTGGAATGGGATTACAGGATGTGGAGTATATTTGCAAAGCATCAACAATACCGGTTGATGCACATTTGATGATTGAAAATCCTGGCAACTATGTTGAGAAGTTTGCAAAATTGGGAATTGACATTATTTATATTCATCCCGAATCAGATGTACATCCAACAAGAACATTACAGTCAATTATAGACTTGGGCGTAAAGCCGGGCATTGCAATTAATCCGGGAACAGCGGTAGAAACAATTAAGCCATTGTTACCATTTGTGGATTATGTAATGGTAATGAGTGTTAATCCGGGATTCTCAGGACAGAAGTACATCTCTTCAGTAGATGAAAAGATTGCACAGCTAGTAGAATTAAAAAAGAAAAATATGGCTACGAGGTAATGCTTGATGGTGCATGCTCACCTGAAAGAGTGGAAACTTTTAAGCAAGGTTGGTGTTAAAGGATTTATCCTTGGAACATCAGCATTATTTGGCAAGGAAAAAATCTTATAAAGAGATTGTTAAAGAGTTAAGAAGCTTGTAGAAGTGTCAAAGTAGAAATTTAACAGAATTGTTGTGCATAAAATAAGGCAGAGGTGACTTATGAATAATGAATGTGTAATTGGTATTGATATCGGCGGAACTAATATAAGAATCGGGCGTACTGATGAAAATGATCAGCTTGTGGATTTTGAAAGGGTTTCAAGCAAGGAAACATTTAAGGACGGAAACATATCAGAAAGTTTGATTGAAGTTTTAAAGAATTATCTTGATAAGTATTGCAAGAATGTGCAGGTTAAGCAGATTGCAATTGGAATCCCTGCAACTTTAAGTTCAGACAGAAAGCAGATTCTTCAGGTTCCTAACATAAAAGGAATGGATGGTCTTTTTTCTTGGAAAAGAATTAGAAGAAAATCTTGGCATTCCTGTTGTATTGGAAAAAGACGTAAATATGTTATATTACTGGGACAAGTATGATAAAAAGCTTAGTGATGAAGGTGTAGGTATTGGTGTTTACATTGGCACAGGAGTAGGTAACGCAATATTTATCAATGGAAAACCACTGGCAGGCAAAGATGGTGTGGCAGGAGAACTTGGTCACATTCAATGATCGGTGGAACAAGTCAATGTGGCTGTGGAAACCTTGGCTGCTCAGAGTGCTATGCGTCAGGTTGGAAGTTGGTTGAGTTGAAAGAGGAATACTATCCTGATGTAGATATGAATGATTTGTTTGTAAAGAAAAGCAATGATACGGTGCTAAAGAATTTTGTGGACAATATTGCCTGCGTGGCATGCGCTGAAATCAATATACTAAATCCTGACTCCATTATTTTCGGTGGCGGAGTAATTAATATGAAAGGCTTCCCTAAGGATTATTTGGAAGAAAGATTGTATGTGCATGCAAGAAAACCGTATCCGGCAGAAAGCCTTGAAACCAGTACTCAGAAGATAAAGTAGACAACGGGTAAAAGGCGCAATAATATTTGCAAAAACATTGTTAGAAAAATAGAGAATATATAATAATTGATATTTATTAATGAGAAAATAAGAGCCGCTTAGTGCGGCTCTTATTTTCGGTTGGGGTGGATAAATGGCCGGATGGGAATAAGGACAACTTTTAACATAAAAATATAAAAATACACAAAACATACAAAAAAAAAACAAGCAAATAACAACAAAATCACATAAAAAATAAAAACGTTATTAGTAAAAATATCCATAAAAAAGTAAAAAATAGAAAAAATTGCTATTTAATCTAAAAATATTCTATTTTTTTTGTACAAGATAAAATCTATAATGAACGTAGTCAATGAGACAGGAAAACAAAAAAGTTAAAAAACAGGAGGAACAGTTAAATGAGAAAATCAAAATTATTAACAGTGTTGGTAGCAGCAGCAATTGGAGTTTCAATGGTAGGATGTGGTTCATCAGGAGGAAGTTCAAGTAGTGGAAGTGGCGGAAGCAGTTCAGGCGGAGACGTAGCCAATAAGGACAAGCCTTTATGTTGGTACAATCGTCAGCCATCAAACAGTTCAACAGGTGAACTTGATAAGACAGCACTTACATTTAATGACAAAACATATTATGTAGGATTTGATGCTAATCAGGGTGCGGAACTTCAGGGACAGATGGTTGTTGATTACATTAAAAAACACATTGATAAAATTGATAGAAACGGAGACGGAGTAATCGGATATGTACTTTGCAATTGGTGATATCGGACATAATGATTCAATAGCACGTACATGTGGTGTTCGTTCACAGCTTGGAACAGCAGTAGACAAAGGTGGAAGCGTTGATTCATCACCTGCAGGAACAAACGTTGATGGAACATCAAAAGTAGTTAAAGATGCAAAATTAGAAGTTAACGGAAAAACATATACAATCAGAGAACTTGCTTCTCAGGAAATGAAAAAACTCAGCCGGAGCAACATGGGATGCAGCATCAGCAGATTACTTCGTAGGACCAGATGCTTACCAGAATGGTGAATTAGCAGCTGAATGGGTTTCAAAGAAGCTTGGTGACAAAGGTGATGTAGCTATCGTAATCGGTATGGCAAAAGCTTTCGCAGCTCGTGAAAGAACAGCAGGATTCAAGGGATGGATCAAAGACAACAATTCAGGACTTAACGTAGTAGCAGAACAGAATGCTGACTGGGATAGACAGAAAGCTAAAGAATTAGCAAGCACATGGATTCAGCAGAACCCAGACTTAAAGGCTATCTTCTGTAACAACGATGATATGGCTTTAGGTGTAGTAGAAGCAGTTGAAGAAGCTAAGAAAGATATCTTAGTAGTAGGTGTTGATGGTATCGGTGAAGCTTATGACTCAATCAGAGCTGGTAAGTTAGATGCAACAGTTGATTCATTTGGTTACTATATGTCACAGGTTGCTACAGAAGTAACATTAAGAGTATTAGCTGGACAGGATATTCCTAGAGTAACACATACTCCACAGGCTCTTATCGATAAGACTAACGTAGATAAAGACGCAAAAGACATCATTGGTTGGACAGATCCAAAATATGTATCAGAATAGTTTAGACACAATAATTTAGAAGATTTGATTTGTAAAGTGGGAGAAAGGTAAAACTTTCTCCCACATATATAAAGGAGGAACGATTATGGCGAAGGCTGTTGAATTTGTTAAGATTAACAAACGCTTTCCGGGAGTACACGTCCTTAAAGATATCTCTTTTTCAGTAGAAGAAGGTGAAGTTCATGCATTGCTTGGTGAAAATGGTGCAGGAAAATCAACACTATTGAATATTTTGCATGGAGTTTATCCTGAATATGAAGGAGAGGTAAGACTTCATGGTAAAAAGGTAAGCTTTAAAGACACAAATGATGCTATTGTAAATGGCAAAATATCTAAGGTTCATCAGGAAACATTGGTAGTAAAAGATCTTACCGTTGGACAGAACGTAACAATGGGATATGAACCTAAAAAGGAATCTTTATTGATTTCAAAAAAATGAATAAAGATGTAGACGTAATATTAGAAGACTTAAACTGTAACTTTAAATCATCAGATTTGGTTGCAACATTAACAGCAGGTGAAATGCAGATGTTAGCAATTGCAAAAGAGCATTATATCATCATTCAACGATTATATCTCTTGACGAGCCAACAGCTTCACTTACAACAAAAAAGAAACAGAAGCTTTGTTTGAAGTAGTAAGAAAACTTAAAAAAAACAGGGCGTAACAATATTATATGTAAGTCATAGATTGGAAGAAATTTTCCAGATTTGTGACAGAGCAACAATTCTTCGAGATGGAGAATATATCCAGACAATGGACATTGCAAGTACTACAAGAGATGAACTGATTCACGCAATGGTTGGTCGAAATGTTGCAGCAGTGGCATCAAGACTTAAACCTAGTCCAATGACAGATGAAGTAGTATTAAAAGTAGAACATTTATGTAATGAAAATTATAATGGCGTAAGTTTTGAACTTCACAAAGGCGAAATCTTAGGATTCTTCGGATTAGTTGGAGCAGGAAGAACTGAAGTCATGAGAACACTTATTGGTGCAGATCAGAGAACATCAGGAAAGATTATTCTTAAAGGTAAAGAAGTAAAGAATGGCTGGAATACAACAAAAGCCTTAAAAGCCGGCATCGGTTTATTACCTGAAGACAGAAAAACACAGGGATTTATGAATCTTTCTAATAACTATGAAAATATAGCAATATCAAGCTTAGAGAAATATATAACAGGTCCATTTACAGACACAAAGAAGAAGATTAAAAACGCAGAAGTTTACTTCGAAGAAATGGACGTACATCAAGACGTGTTGATTATATGACAAGCAACATGTCAGGTGGTAACCAGCAGAAAGTTATTTTGGCAAGATGGATGTCTACAGATGTAGATATAATTATCTTCGATGAACCTACAAAAGGTGTTGACGTAGGTGCTAAGGCAGAAATTTACAGACTTATGGAACAGTTAGTAGAAGATGGAAAGAGTATTATCGTAGTTTCATCAGAATTACCTGAAGCCATGGGTATAAGCGACAGAATGATAATTATGAGTGAAGGAAAAATAACAGCTGAGTTAACAAATAAGGTTGACTTTGTAGAAGATTCAATTCTTGATTTAGCAATTGGAGGTAATTAAAATGAAGAATATATGGAATAAATATAAACGTGAGTTTGTAGTATTGCTGGCAACCTTGGTTATGGCAGTTGTCTTTACAGTACTAAACAGTAACTTTTTAAATTATAACAACTTTGTAACTATTTTACAGCAGATGGTATTAAACGGTGTACTTGCAGTAGGTATGATGTTTACAATCATCACAGGTGGTATCGACCTTTCAGTAGGTTGTACATACGCAATTACAGGTATTATAGTTGCTTCATGTACAGTAAACTATGGAATGAATCCATTCCTTGGAATTTTAGTAGGACTTGTAGTTGGTGCAGTTCTTGGTGCATTTAACGGATTCTTAATTAATAAGATGAAGTTACAGCCATTTATCGCAACATTAGGTACAATGAGTTTATACAGAGGTCTTGCTTACGTAGTAACAGGTGGTGTACCTGTAACAAACGTTCCGGACTCATACAGAAACATCTTCAACGGAGAATTAGTTGGAGGAATCAGATACTACATTATAGTTATGGTAGTTGTATTCGTAGTAGCACACATTCTTTTATCAAAGATGAGAAGTGGTGATTACTTATATGCAGTAGGTGGAAACGAAGAAGCAGCTAAGTTATCAGGTGTTAACGTAGTTAAGACAAAATACATTGCATACATCTTCTGTGGTGTTTGCTCAGCAATTGCAGGTATGATTATGTTAGCAAGCTTAGGTTCAGCAGAAGCAACAGCAGGTAGCGGATATGAAACAAACGCAATCGCAGCAGCAGCTATCGGTGGAACAAGAATGGCAGGTGGTAAAGGTACAGCACTTGGAACATTCATCGGTGCATTAATGTTAGCAGTATTAAAAGTAGGTATGGTAGTTATCAACGTTGACTCATTCTGGCAGTTCGTTGTAACTGGTATTATTATCATCGTAGCTTCATACTTCGAATTCATTCAGCAGGACGTTGCAGGATTTATTTCAAGACATAAGAAAGCTGCAAACTAAAAAAAAATAAACCGCAAAAAAATTAATAAACATTGCGGCACTAATATATTTTCAATATGAATTGAATTATAATAAAGGCGCAGGGAAAAATAAACTTTGCGCCTTTATTCTTTTTTAATAATAGGAAACAAAATAAGTTTAGAGTAGGAGGAAAATAAGGATGAATAAGAAAATCACAGTTATCGGAAGTTTAAACTAAGATGTTATCTTAAAAATTCCAAGATTACCTTTTAAAAGGTGAAACATTAACAGCCAACGGAGCAGCATTTAGTGCCGGCGGAAAAGGTGCTAATCAGGCAGTTCAGGCAGCAAAATTAAAAACTCCAACTTATATGGTAGGATGTGTTGGAACAGATGCATCAGCAGACTTTTTGGTTAACACAGCAAAAGAGTATGGTGTAAATGTTGATTATATTAGAAAAGTACCCGGAAGTAGTGGAATGGGAGTTATAAACGCAGTTGAAGACGGAAGCGTTTATGCATGTATCGTAAGAGGTGCAAACTTTGAGGTTACAAAGGAAGATGTAGACAATGCAATGCCTATTCTTAAAGAATCAGGTGTATGTATTCTACAGAACGAGATTCCGGTAGAAATTATTGCTTATGCAATTGATAAGGCAAAAGAAGCAGGATGTATAGTTGTATTAAACGCAGCACCTGCAATAGAATTACCTGAAGAATGTTTAAGTAAGGTAGACATTCTTGTAGTAAATGAAGTAGAGGCAGAATTTTACTGTCACGAAAAAATCGACTCAGTTGAAAAGGCAAAAACAGAAATTAAGAAAATGGCAGAAAAATACAATAATAATGTTATTTTCACACTTGGAAAAGATGGAGCAGTGGCTTACGAAAATGGAACAATTGAATTTATTCCGGCAATGAAAGTAGATGCGATTGAAACAACAGGAGCAGGAGATTCATATATCGGAGCAGTAAGTCATTCAATAATTGAAGGAAAGAGCCTGATTGAGGCTTGTAAGTTTGCAACTAAGTGTAGTGCAATTACAGTTTGCCGAATGGGAGCACAGCCTTCAATGCCAACTTTGGAGGACGTGGAATAAACCCCGATTATTATTGACATTTTTAACCATTGAAGGATATTATATAGGTATAACTGTAACGTTTTTATCGTTACGTATACAGGCAATCAATTCTCTTTGAGAATTGATTACAAATATGGGAATTGCACACTATTAAAATGCACTTCGTGCGAGTGTGCAAGCAGGCAATCAATTCTCTTTGAGAATTGATTACAAATACGCAGGAGGAAAAGATATGATACCTTATGAAAGAAGATTACAAATAGCAGAATTGCTTGAGCAGAATGAGGTTGTATCTTTGGATGAGTTTTGTAGATCTTTAGGGGGTGTCTCTGAATCGACAGTTAGAAGAGATTTAAAAACCATGGAGAAAGAGGGAGAGATAACATTACTAAGAGGTGGCGGAGCTTGTTTAAAAAGAGGCAGCTATGAAGTTCCTGTTCTTTCAAAGAAAAGTAAGAATGTCAAACAGAAGGATGGAATTGCTAAGGTTGCAGCAAGTCTTGTAAATGACGGTGATTCGATTTATATCGATTCAGGAAGTACAGCCTTAGATATGGTTAAATATTTAAAAGACAAAAAACATAACAGTTGTAACAACAAATGCATTAATATGTTCAGAGTTGCAATCTCCTAATATTAAGTGTATTATAGCAGGTGGTGAAATCAATATTACTACTGCTTCAATTAGAGGAATTACAACAAACAACTTTTTAAAGAGTTACTATTTTGACAAAGCTTTTGTAGGAATATCCGGTTTCTCAAAAGAAGCAGGGTTTAACACACCGGATTTGTTAGAAGCTGAAAAGAAACGTATTGTCTGCAAGAATTCAGGCAAGGCGTATATAGTAGCCGACAGTAGCAAGTCTGGCAAAAGCACATTATGTAAGGTACTTGACTTAGAACAGGCAACTTTAATTTGTGACAAAGTGACAGATGTAGTTGAAGCTACAGCAGAATATATTATTGCTGAATAGAATTATAGTACAAAAAGACAGAGGTGAACAATATGAAAATTGGAATTGGAAATGATCATGTAGCAGTTGAAATGAAGAATGAAATCAAGGCATATCTTGAAGAAAAAAGGACATGAAGTTGTAGATTTCGGTACAAATTCTTCTGAGAGATGTAATTACCCTGTATATGGCGAGGCAGTAGCCAATGCCATTGTTAACGGTGAAGTAGATTGTGGTGTTTTAATTTGTGGAACAGGTGTAGGAATTTCACTTTCAGCTAACAAGGTTAACGGAATTAGAGCCTGCGTATGTAGCGAGCCATATAGCGCAAGATTATCTAAGCAGCATAACAACACTAACATTATTGCATTTGGCGCAAGAGTTATTGGCATAGAACTTGCAAAAATGATAGTAGATGAATGGCTTAATGCAGAATATGAAGGTGGTCGTCATCAGGTTAGAATCGATATGATTAAAGACATCGAGGAAAAACAGAAACAGAAGTAATTTGCTATTTATAAATGGTAGATTATTAATGTAATAGTAATGTAACAGAAGAGTAATGGAATAAAAAGACAAGGAGAGATACTATGAAGATTAAAAACATTGAAAACCCTGAAGAATTTTTAAAGGTAATTGACAGTTGTAAAGGAAGAGTTGAATTAATAACAGATGATGGAGACAGATTAAACTTAAAATCAAAGTTATGTCAGTTAGTTTCATTGTCAACAATTTTCTCTTCAGCAGCTAAGATTCCTGAAATGGAAATTGTAGCTCATGAATTAGAAGATTCAAAAGAAAATAATGGACTACTTAATGGGTTGCTAATTGATAAGATTACAGTGTAGAAATTTTAAATAGTATAGAAATAATTTTCTAAAAAGCGCGTTCAAAGAGACTTAAAAGTCAAAAGACCTGTTGCACTTTAAACTTGGTGCGACAGGTCTTTTTTTATTAATAGGAAAAATCTATTAATTTAAAATCCAACTGCGGATATAAACCTATACTTAATAAGCTTAGTGAAAAAAGATTAATCCTCTTCAATAACATAGAAGTCAAGATAGTCGAAATCTATTGATTCCACAAAACTGTCTGAATAAAATCTTGTTCGCGCAATACGTTTAAACTCGTTAATATTTGAATCAAGCCATATTGGATTGCTTAAATCAAATTCCTCGCAAATCTGTTCAAGAGCCATAAAAACCTTATGAGTTCTTGTCTCGTCAGAATATCCAATTCAATAGTAGTGCTTTGTAACATTTTATTACTTTTTAAAAGTACGTCCCCAAACTCTAAACATAATAATCTCCGTTCCATTAATATAGTATAAATAACATAATATAAATCCAAAGTAAGTGTAAGGGAAAACGGAGTAAAAAAAGTAAAAAAAAAAAGAAGTTAGACAAAACTAACACATAAGCATAAGTTTAACTTTAAATATTGTTAGAATAATGATATACTTAGGGGTAATGAGCACTATAAATAAGTGAGAAATGTATTGTAGTCATAAACAAAAAAAGAGGGAAGAGAAATAGGCATAGTTGTTTATACCGTTTTAAGAAAAACGGAATGGAGTATTATATGGGAAATAAAAAGAAAGAAAAAATTACAGACTCAGGTAGGAAAATATTTAAAGGGACCGTTGTATTTTATTGCATTTTGGATAATGATTAATGTGATTACATATGCCATTGATGTAAGAGCAGGCGCAGTAATGAGTCTTGCCACATTTGTTTACATTATTTTAATGCTAAGCATAGCTATTAAGTATAATTCCAACGTAACTAAGAGACTTATAGACTTCGGAAGTGCTTACAGTCTGGTTCAACGACAGATGCTTAAGGAAATGGATGTGCCATATGGCCTTATTGACGAAAAAAACGGAAAGATACTATGGACTAACAACCAGTTTGATACTTTATTTGAAAAGAGTGTTTTAAATAAGAACATTATGAATATTTTTGAAGGCATTAAGCCGGAATATTTGGTTTTTGATGACGAGAAACCTAATCACGTTAAGCTTAGTTATAAAGACAAATTATTTGCGGTAACATTAACCAAGTTTGAGCTGAAAAATGATTATGAGGACAGCGCCCTTAATCTTTTTGGAAGAAAATAGCGGTCAGTTAATTTCCATTTATTTAAGAGATGAAACATTAATCAGCAAGCTGGAAAAAAGAGACTAAGGAAGAACGACTTGTAACGGCAAATATTTATATTGATAACTATGACGAAGTGGTACAAAGTGTTGAAAACACACGAAGAACCCTTTTGGTAGCTTTAATAGACAGAAAGATTAATGTTTATTTTTCTCAATATGACGGAATTGTCAGAAAGCTTGAAAATGACAAGTATTTTGTAGTTTTCAAAACAAAATATATAAGCAAGATGCAGACTAACAAGTTTGCAATTTTTGACGAAGTAAAAACAGTTAATATAGGAAACAGCCTTCCTGTAACAATCAGTATCGGTATTGGTATGGGAGGAAACAGTCTGGTACAGAATTATGATTTGTCCACAACAGCCATTGACATGGCGCTTGGACGTGGCGGTGACCAGGCAGTGTTAAAAGACGGTAGTAAGGTTTATTATTACGGTGGAAAAACCAAATCAGTAGAAAAGAACACAAAAGTTAAATCAAGAGTAAAAGCCACAGCGTTTAGAGATTTGATTGAAACAAAAGAGAATCTTTATATTATGGGACATCATATAGGGGATAATGATTCCTTTGGTGCCGCAATAGGCTTATACAGAGTTGGAAAGACTATCGGAAAGAAGACGCACATTGTACTTGGAGATGTAAGTGGCAGTGTAGTTCCTTTAGTTGATGAATTTAAGAACTCAGACTTATATGATGAAGATATGTTTATTACAGGACCGGAAGCAGTTGCTGAAATGACTAAGAATGACGCCCTTATTATAGTTGACTGTAACAGAGCCTCATATACAGAATATCCTGAGCTTGTAAGAAGAGCCCAGTGTATAATTGTATTTGACCACCATAGACAGACAACAGATTGCATTGACAATGCCCAGCTTTCATATGTTGAGTTATCATCATCATCAACTTGTGAAATGGTTGTTGAAATAATGCAGTACATTAATGAAACAGTTAAACTTACAAAGCTTGATGCAGAGGCTTTATATGGCGGTATTATGGTTGATACAAACAACTTTATAAACCGTACAGGTGTAAGAACTTTTGAAGCGGCAGCATATTTGAAGAAGAATGGCGCAGATGTTGCAAGAGTAAGAAGAATGTTCAGGGATGATTTGTCAGATTACAAGGCTAAGGCATTGGCAATTCAGAACACTGAAATCTTTATGGATGAATACGCATTGACAGTATGTAGTCCACAGGGTGTATCTTCACCTACAATTGTAGGCGCCCAGGCAGCCAATGAATTATTAAATGTAAAAATGTAAAAGCATCATTTGTATGTACACCATACAATGATCAGGTATATATAAGTGCCCGCTCAATTGACAAAATCAACGTTCAGGTTATTATGGAACAGTTTGGTGGTGGCGGACATATGAATCTTGCCGGAGCTCAGGTTAGAAATAAGACAACCGGCGAGGTTATCGCTATGTTAAAGAAAGTTATTGAAACGATGATAGAGGAAGGAGAAATTTAATGAAGGTTATATTATTAGAAGATGTTAAATCTCTTGGAAAAAAAGGAGAGATTGTAAATGTAAATGACGGATACGCAAGAAATTTTATTTTGCCTAAAAAGTTAGGTCTTGAGGCAACATCAAAGAACCTTAATGATTTAAAACTTCAGAAGCAGAATGACGAAAAAGTTGCACAGGAAAAACTTGATGCAGCAAAGGCATTGGCAGAAGAAATCAAAGAAAAATCAATTACTGTTAAGATTCAGGCAGGGGTAGAAGGAAAGGTATTCGGTTCTATTTCAAGCAAGGAAATTGCCACAGAAGCAAAAAGAAGCAGTTAAACATGGATATTGATAAGAAGAAGATTGTAATTCCTGACGCAATTAAGTCACTTGGAACTTACAATGTTAACATTAAGTTACACAAAGACGTAACAGCTACATTAACAGTAAAAGTTGAAGCAAAATAAGAATCCTAAGGAGAATACCAAATGGAAGAGGCAGTAGTAAAAAGAGTAATGCCTCATAGTAATGAGGCAGAACAGGCAGTAATCGGCTCAATGCTTATGGATGCAGATGCCATTACAACTGCTATGGAAAAAATTTCAGAAGATGATTTTTATAACAAACAATATGGTTCTCTTTTTAAGGCAATGATAGAACTTTATAATGAAGGAAAAACCTGTGACCTTGTTACAGTAAAGTCTAAGTTAGAGGAAACAGGGGTGCCTTCAGAAGTTGTAAGTCTTGATTTTATCAGAAATATATTGGAAATGGTTCCTACATCAGCTAACATTAAGCAGTATGCAGAAATTGTTTACGAAAAATCAGTTCTTAGAAATCTAATTCGTGCCAATGAAGACATTGCCGGCAAATGCTACGCAGGAAATGAAACACTAGAGGCAATTCTTGAGGAAACGGAAAAGAAGATATTTGACCTGATTCAGTCAGGAAGCAGTGGAGATTACACTCCGGTAAGACAGGTAGTTCTTAATGTATTTGAAAAGATTGAGAAAGCTTCCCAGACTAAAGGTTCCATTACAGGTTTGGAAACAGGCTTTACTAAGCTTGATCACCAGCTTTCAGGACTTCAGCCATCAGATATGATACTTATTGCAGCAAGACCATCTGTAGGTAAAAACAGCTTTTGTTTTGAATATTACGGAAACAGTTGCAGTAAAACACAACATACCTGTTGCCATATTTAGTTTGGAAATGTCAAGCGAACAGCTTATTAACCGTATTATTTCACAGAACTCAATGGTAAGTTCCCAGAAAATGAGAAATGGTGACTTAAGTGACAGCGAGTGGGCTAACATAGTTGAATCAGCCAATATTATCGGTAATTCCAACATTATCATAGATGATACACCGGGTATAAGCATCGGCGAAATGCGTTCTAAGTGTAGAAAGTTTAAGTTGGAGAAAGATATCCAGCTTGTTATAGTGGATTACCTTCAGTTGATGACAACCAACGGCAGATCGTCAAGCCGTGAACAGGAAATTGCGGAAATTTCAAGAACCTTAAAGGGAATTGCAAGAGAGTTAAACGTTCCGGTTATTGCCTTATCACAGCTTAACCGAGCGGCTGAAACAAGAGAAGACAAGAAACCTATTATGGCAGATCTTCGTGAATCCGGTTCTATCGAACAGGATGCGGACGTTGTAATGGGACACAGATACTACACTGAAGGTAATATCGAAAGCCTTAGAAAAGTCAGGGACTTAAAGAAGCAGGGCTACAGCCTAAAGGCAATAAAAATATGGTAAACCCTAAGAAAGCAACCAGGGAAAATAAAGAATCAAATGAAAGACTGACAGTAAGACAGCCGATTTCGCTGATGGAAGTAAGGGAGAAAAAGCCGGGGTGGAGAATTGCTATCAGGAAGTGCCGGAGGCAATGTCTGGCAGTGTACAGAGTGTGGTACAGAATATGACACAGAGTAATGGGCAGAATGCAGAAAGCACAGGCTTGAAGTTAGAACAGTTCCAGAACCTTATGAATAAGGTTGTTTCAAAGGCATTAAAAGAATCCACAACGAACCTTGGAAAAGAGCTAAGTGACAACGTAAGCGAAAACGTTCTAAAAGGAATGAATTATATGATGAGAGTTCAGGATGAAAAGGAAGAAGAACGTTATCGAAAACTTGATGAGCTTATGAGAAACAAGCAAGCTAAGCCGTCGGGAAAAAAAAAGAAAAAAAAGCAAAAGCAGAAAAACTTCTTTTTGAAAAACAAGAAAAAAGGAATGGCTCATTTCGGGAAAAAAACCGCAGACTACATAAACAAAAATACATTATAGAAGAATGCTGCATCGCATATAAAATGCAAAAGATATTAAAAAAATGCAACACATAAAGAGACAGATAATAAGGACAAATAGCAAAAATAATTTAAAGATACAATAAAAATATTAAAAAGTATTAAAAGAAAGACGATAAGAAATATTTTAAAAATATTATAAAAAATATTATGAAAAGTTACATAGATAATATTACATAAAAATGCCATCCTTTACATAAAGTAAAGATGGCATTTTTTATACCTATATGCCGGTACATAATACGCTCTAAAGAGAGCGTATAAATTATAATAATTAGTCTAATGTGATTGAATCTGTTGGGCATGCACCTGCACAAGCGCCACATTCGATACATGTATCTGCATCGATTACGCAAACGCTACCATCGTTGCTAATAGCTCCTACTGGGCAAGTACCTTCACATGCACCACAACCGATACATCCGTCAGTAATTTTGTAAGCCATTATGTAAGCCTCCTTTGATTTTTTTATACGTTTATAATAATACAATTATCCCAATATTGCAATAAATAAAAAGTTAAAAATTTAACAATAACAAGAAACATCAAGCGTCACGAACCACTGTAAGCACCCTTCCAAAGTAGTGAACATCATCGATATTATCGATGAAAAGCGAGTTTTTGTCGCCATTAATGGGAGCAAGCTCCAGCCTGATTCCCGGAATATATTTACGAATATACACTTTATTTCCAATAAGAAAAATCCCCGTCTCACCGGATTCAGGAAAACGGTCCTTGCCAATCAGAAGAATATCGTTGTCAAAATAAGTAGGTGAAAGATTTCGCCCAACAATCTTAATCCCACACAAAACAATGTCACCAAAATCTTTTTTGTAAGCAGAAATATTAACAATATTCGTAGAAATACTGTCAAAAACCATTCCATCCTGAACATAGCCCGTTGGCGTAAGAACAGAAATGCAGTCAGTTTTGTGAGATTTGTTGTAGTCGGCAATGCGGGACTCAAAATAGGCAATTTCCACAAGTAGATTAAAACCCTTGGTGGAAGTGATTTTTTTATCAATGGTATTAATGACTGAGCGCCCTAAAATATAGTCAATGCTACAATTCAGCGCATCGCAAACCTTTGAAATAGTATAAATAGTGGGATTGTTAACCTTACCCCCAACTAATTTCTTGACGGATTCATATGGAAGCTCAGCCTCATCGGCAAGCTGCCTGATAGACCAATTCTTCTGATATAAAAAGACGATTAATATTTTCAACCATAATGTTTTTGTTGGTGATTTTGTTAGAATTTTGATTCATAAATTAAGACGCCCCCCTTATTAAGATGTATTTTATTGCGGTCGGCTTCAAGGTGAACAACCAGCGGGCGGTGCGGTTCCGTGGTCTGGGCAAACCAGATCGTGGAGCAGTACACCATCAAGGGTGGGCAATGGATGAGGAACGCTGAAAAACGGCGGCACAGTCCTGACCAAGAAATATTTTGAAGAGCAGTTGAGCGTATCCGGGAGATTCGCATTTCGGAGCGCAACTTCTACCAGAAACTCACTGACATTTACGCTACTGGCTGGATTATGACCGCAATGC
>VOFC01006372.1_pt1 | contig 58447 bp, 86 predicted proteins | sample 5384161 | NCBI WGS metagenome assembly VOFC01 (sample SAMN12384722, study PRJNA508395) | human gut metagenome | isolation source: healthy gut B | host: Homo sapiens
TACAGCGTATATCGCTGCGGTGATAAATGGCCGACAACGTCGGTCTTTTTTCATGGCGCGGAATGATACGCACGGCTTAGCGTACAGCGATTCTCGACCGTACCCAGGGCTCACAGAAACCACTGAGTACGTGATTCAAGGAGGAAACACAACACAAATGGCAAATCAGGAAATGATCAGAATTCGTCTGAAGGCGTACGATCATCAGCTCATCGACGCGAGCGCCGAGAAGATCGTCGAGACCGCAAAGCGCAACGGCGCTGCTGTCTCCGGCCCCATCCCGCTGCCCACCAAGAAAGAAGTCGTCACCATTCTTCGCGCTGTTCATAAGTACAAGGATTCCCGTGAGCAGTTCGAGCGCAGGACCCACAAGAGACTGATCGATATTCTCAACCCCAACCAGAAGACTGTGGAAGCTCTCATGAGCCTCGACCTTCCCGCTGGCGTTGAGATTGAGATAAAGCTGTAATATCCAACGTCAATTACAGCAGCCCGCCACGGTTCGTCGAAATAGAGGACGGACGGGTCATGTTGACGAACCAATGCGTCCCAATGCGCAAGTTCTTCAACCAATAACCTTAAATTAGGAGGAAACACACATGCAAATGCAGAAAGCAATCATCGGCAAAAAAGTGGGCATGACCCAGATTTTCGATGAGAGCGGCAAGGTCATTCCGGTCACCGTCATTGAGGCAGGCCCCTGCGTCGTGACCCAGAAGAAGACCACCGAAAAAGACGGCTACAACGCCGTACAGCTTGGCTTTGAGGACGTCAAGGAATCCAAGCTGACCAAGCCGGAACTCGGCCATCTCAAGAAGGCAGAAGTTGCCCTCAAGAAGCACCTGAAGGAATTCCGCGTTGAGAAAGCCGCCGAGATGAACGTCGGCGACGAGGTCAAGGCAAGCGTTTTCGCAGTCGGCGACAAAATCGATGTCACCGGCATCAGCAAGGGCCACGGCTACGAAGGCCCCGTCAAGCGCTGCGGCGGCCATCGCACCCCGATGACCCACGGCGGCGGCCCGGTTCACCGTCAGGCTGGTTCCATGGGCCCCACCTCTTCCTCCGAGCCGGATCTTCAAAGGCCATCATGGCGCAGGCCAGATGGGCGTTGAGCAGGTCACGGTTGAGAACCTCGACATCGTCAAGGTCGACGAAGAGCTCAACATGATCGTCGTCCGCGGCGCAATCCCCGGTCCGAAGGGCGGCATCGTGTACTGAAGAACACGGTCAAGAACTTCAAGGCCAAGGGTGCTGCTGCAAACGCCAGCATCAACCCGCAGAAGGCTTCCGCTCGTACCAACCCGCAGAAGGCTTCGGCAAGAAACCGCTAAGAGAGGAGAGTAAATCATGCAGACGAAAGTTTTTGATATGGCTGGAAAGCAGGTCGGCGAGATCGAGCTCTCTGAGGCTATTTTCGGCATTGAGCCCAATGCGGCTGTTGTTCATGACGTCGTGAAGAATCACCTGGCCAACTGCCGTCAGGGAACGCAGAGTTCCCTGACCCGCGCAGAGGTCTCCGGCGGCGGCATCAAGCCGTGGCGCCAGAAGGGCACCGGCCGCGCCCGTCAGGGCTCCATCCGCGCCCCGCAGTGGTATCATGGCGGCATCGTCTTCGCACCCAAGCCCCGTGACTACAGCTACACGCTCAACAAGAAGGTCAAGAGACTGGCTCTCAAGTCCGTCCTGAGCGCCAAGGCACAGGAAGAAAACATGGTCGTCATCGACGAGATCAAGCTGGACGCCATCAAGACCAAGCCCATGGCTTCGTTCCTGAAGGCTGTCGGCGCCGATACCAAGGCTCTGGTCGTCACCGCTGAAAACAACGAAGTCGTTGTCAAGAGCGCGGCCAACATCCCCGGCGTGCTGGTGACCTTCGCCAACGTCATCAACGTCTACGACATCCTGAACGCCAAGAAGCTGGTCGTCGACAAAGCAGCTCTCGCAAAGATTGAGGAGGTGTTCGCATAATGAAGACCGCTTACGACATCATCATCAAGCCCGTCATCACCGAACAGTCCATGGAAGCCACCGAGGACAAGAAGTATGTCTTCCAGGTCGCCATCGATGCCAACAAGACGGAGATCAAGAAAGCGATCGAAAAGATCTTCGACGTCAAGGTCGAAAAAGTCAACACCATCCGTATGGAAGGCAAGGAAAAGCGCCAGGGCGCCGCTCCCGCAGGCCGCCGCGCCAGCTGGAAGAAGGCCATGGTCAAGCTGACTGCCGATTCCAAGACCATCGAGTTCTTCGAGGGTATGGTCTAATTGAATTCGTAGAAGGAGTGTAACGCAATATGGCGATCAAATCTTTCAAGCCGTATACCCCGTCGAGAAGAAACATGACTGTTTCTGCTTTGACGGCGTAGACAAAAAGGCAAAGCCTGAACGCAGCCTTCTTGAGTCCGTCAAGAAGAACGCCGGCCGCAACAGCTACGGCAGAATCACCGTCCGTCATCGCGGCGGCGGCAACAAGCGCAAGTACCGCATCATCGACTTCCGCCGTGACAAGCTTGATATGCCGGCGACTGTCCAGCGCATCGAGTATGACCCGAACCGCAGCGCGTTCATCGCTCTGGTTAAGTATGAAGACGGCGAGCTGCGCTACATCCTCGCCCCTCGGTCTGAAGGCTGGCGACACGGTCGTCTCCTCCGCCAGCGCCGATATCAAGCCCGGCAACTGCCTGCCGCTTGCCAACATCCCCGTCGGTACCATCATCCACAACATTGAGCTGAACCCCGGCCGCGGCGCACAGCTTGTCCGCTCCGCCGGCGACTACGCCCAGCTGATGGCCAAGGACGCAGAGCTCGCGCAGGTCCGTCTGCCTTCCGGCGAAGTTCGCCTGGTTCGCCGAACTGCGCTGCAGTAATCGGTCAGGTCGGCAATATCGACCATGAGAACGTGCACCTTGGCAAGGCCGGCCGCAAGCGCCACATGGGCATCCGCCCGACCGTCCGCGGTTCTGTCATGAACCCCTGTGACCACCCGCACGGCGGCGGCGAAGGCAAGTCTCCTGTTGGCCATCCCGGTCCTATGACCCCGTGGGGCAAGCCTGCGATGGGCCTGAAGACGCGCAAGGCGAAGAACCGCACGAACAAGTATATCTTTAAGCGCAGAAATGCGAAGTAAGGAGGATATGAAATGAGCAGAAGCATCAAAGAAAGGCCCGTTTGTAGCACCCGAGCTGTTCAAGCGCGTGGAAGAGCTCAACAAGGCCGGCGAAAAGAAGGTCCTCAAGACCTGGTCCAGCGCCTCCACGATCTTCCCCTCCTTCGTCGGCCACACGATCGCTGTCCATGACGGCCGCCGTCATGTGCCGGTCTATATCACCGAGGATATGGTCGGCCACAAGCTTGGCGAGTTTGCTCCGACGCGGACCTTCCGCGGCCACTCCGGCAGCAAGACCACCAATTCTTAACGAAGGAGGACGCAAGAAACATGGAAGCTAGAGCTTATCTGAAATACCTGCGTATCTCTCCGCGCAAGGTCGTCATTCTTTGCGACCTGATCCGCGGCAAGGACGTAAAGACTGCAACCGCATATCTGATGCAGACCCCGAAGGCGGCCTCCGAGCCCATGCTCAAGCTGCTCAAGAGCGCTGTTGCGAACGCGGAAAACAACCACGGCATGAACGCCGACAATCTGGTTGTCACGACTGCCATCGCAACCCGGGCCCCACGCTCAAGCGCGGCATGCCCAGAGCGCAGGGCAGATACAATCGCATTCTGAAGAGAACCACTCACATCACCATTGGTGTGAGCGAGAAGGCTTAAGCAGGAGGTTACTATGGGACAGAAAGTTAATCCCCATGGATTGCGCGTCGGCGTAATTAAAGACTGGGACTCTCGTTGGTATGCCCGCGAAGACAAAGTCGGTGATCTGATTGTCGAGGATTACAACATCCGTAAGTACCTCAAGAGCACCCTCTATGCCGCCGGTATTGCCAAGATTGAAATCGAAAGAGACAACGCAAAGGTCAAGATCAACATTCACTGCTCCCGTCCCGGCGTCATCATCGGCAAGGGCGGCACGGAGATCGAGGCGCTCCGCCAGAAGGTAGAAGCAAAGCTCGGCAAGACCGTTGCTCTCAACATCGTTGAGGTCCGCAGCCCCGACCTGAACGCACAGCTCGTCGCAGAGAACATCGCCGCACAGCTTGAGAAGCGTATCTCCTTCCGCCGTGCCATGAAGCAGGCGATCCAGAGAGCAACCAGACTCGGCGCAAAGGGCATCAAGTGCTCCTGCGGCGGTCGTCTGGGCGGCGCTGAGATTGCAAGAAGCGAATCCTACCATGAAGGCACCATCCCCCTGCAGACCATCCGTGCTGACATCGACTACGGCTTTGCTGAGGCCAACACCACCTACGGCAAGATCGGCTGCAAGGTTTGGATCTACAAGGGCGAAGTTCTGAACTCCACGCTGCGTTCCGAGAATCCGGAGCCCGCAAGACGCGAGCGCCGCGACCGCCGTCCGAACGACCGCCGCAACGGCGACCGCCGCGGTAACGGCGAACGCCGTCCGTACAACAATGATCGCCGTTCCTACAACGGCGAGCGCCGTCCGTACAATAATAACAACACGGAAGGAGGCAACCGCTAATGTTGATGCCGAAAAGAACCAAGTACCGCCGTGTACAGAGAGGCCGCATGAAGGGCGCTGCCTCCCGCGGCAACAAGGTTTCCTACGGTGAGTTTGGTATCCAGGCTCTCGAGCCGGGCTGGATCACCGGTAATCAGATCGAAGCAGCCCGTGTCGCCATGACCCGCTACACCAAGCGCGGCGGCCAGGTCTGGATTAAGATCTTCCCCGACAAGCCTGTTTCCAAGAAGGCTCTCGGCGTCCGTATGGGCTCCGGCAAGGGCGCTCCGGAATACTGGGTTGCAGTCGTCAAGAATCAGAAAGTCATGTTCGAAATCGGCGGCGTTTCCGAAGCGGAAGCGCGCGAGGCACTGCGTCTTGCTCAGCACAAGCTGCCCATCAAGACGAAGATCATTGCCAAGGAAGCCCCGGAAACCGAGAATGGTGGTGAATAAGATGAAGGCAAATGAAATCCGTAAACTGTCTGCGGCTGAGCTCGACTCCAAGCTGGCAGATCTCAAGAAGGACCTGTTCATGCTCAGAATGCAGCATGCAACCAACCAGCTTGACAACCCCCTGCGCATCGCAGCCGTCAAGAAAGATATTGCCCGCATCAAAACTATTATTCGTGAGAACGAGACCAAGTAACTGAGGAGGAAACTGCAATGAGTGAAACTACCAGAGCGTTCCGCAAGACCAGGATTGGTACCGTCATCTCCGATAAGATGGACAAGACCATCGTGGTTGCGATCGCAACGAACGTGCAGCATCCGCTGTATCATAAGATCATCAAGAGAACCTACAAGCTCAAGGCCCATGACGAGAAGAACGAAGCCGGCATCGGCGATACCGTCAAGGTCATGGAGTGCCGTCCGCTGTCCAAGGACAAGAGATGGAGACTTGTAGAGATCATCGAAAAGGCAAAGTAAGGAGGTCGACAACAAATGATTCAGTGCGAAACTTATTTGAAGGTTGCCGACAATACCGGTGCCAAGGAAATCAAGTGCATCCGCGTCCTGGGCGGCGCGAAGCGCAAGTACGGCAACATCGGCGACGTCGTTGTTGCGTCCGTCCGTAAGGCTGCTCCGAACGGCACGGTCAAGAAGGGCGAGGTCGTCAAGGCCGTTATCGTCCGCTCCGTCAAGGGCACCCGCCGTGCAGACGGCACCTACGTCCGCTTCGACGAGAACGCAGCCGTTCTCATCAAGGATGACAACAGCCCGCGCGGCACCCGTATTTTTGGGCCGGTGGCGAGAGAACTTCGTGACAGTGGTTACATGAAGATCTGCTCCCTGGCACCCGAAACAGTTTAATAGGGGGACCAAGAGATGAACGTTAAGAAGAACGATACCGTGGTTGTCCTGTCCGGCAAGGACAAGGGCAAGAAGGGTAAGGTCCTCGAGGCTATGCCCGCAACCGGTAAGGTCGTTATCGAAGGCGTCAATGTCGCTACCTGCCATGTCAAGCCGAAGAAGCAGGGCGATCAGGGCGGCATTGTCAACCGCGAGATCCCGATGTACGCTTCCAAGGTCATGCTCGTCTGCCCGATGTGCGGCAAGGCTACCCGCCACGCCGTCAAACTCGCCGACGGCAAGAAGGTCCGCGTCTGCAAGAAGTGCGGCCAGACGATTTGAGAGGGAGGATTGAAACATGGCTAGACTGAAAGTAAAGTACACGGAAGAGATCGCTCCTGCTCTCATGAACAAGTTCCAGTATAAGTCCGTGATGCAGATCCCGAAGCTCAGCAAGGTCATCGTCAATGTCGGCTGCGGCGAGTCCAAGGGCAATGCCAAGGAGATCGAGGCCATCTGCAAGGACATCGCCACCATCACCGGCCAGAAGCCCATCACGACCAAGGCCCGTAAGTCCGTTGCGAACTTCAAGGTCCGTGAAGGCGAGACTGTCGGCGTCAAGGTCACGCTCCGCGGCGATCGCATGTGGGAATTCCTCGACCGTCTGTTCAACGTGGCTCTGCCCCGTGTCCGCGACTTCCGCGGCATCAACCCCAACTCCTTCGACGGCCGCGGCAATTATGCCTTTGGCCTGAAGGAACAGCTCATCTTCCCTGAAATCGAGTACGATAAGGTCGATAAGATCCGCGGCATGGACATCTGCATCTGCACCACCGCGACCACCGACGAAGAAGCCAAAGAGTTGCTGACCATGGTCGGCGCTCCGTTCTACGCTTGATTGGAGGATTTGACGAATGGCTAGAAAAGCAATGATTCTCAAGCAGAAGGAAGAACCCAAGTTCTCCACCCGCTACTACAACCGCTGCAAGATCTGCGGCCGTCCTCATGCTTATCTGCGTGACTACGGCGTCTGCCGTATCTGCTTCCGCGAACTGGCTTACAAGGGCCAGATCCCCGGAGTGAGAAAGGCGTCTTGGTAAATCTTTTTCCGTCATGCTGCGTTTTTTGCGGTTCGGCGTACACAATGTACGCCTTCCCCGCAAAACCTTGCCTGACGAAAAAATCTTCACCAATCTGCCCTCAGATGACTGGGGGAGTGATGGGGTGAGGAAAAATCTTCACTGATCTGCCCTCAGATGACTGGGGGGGAGTGGTGAAGAAGGGCGAAAGCCCGCAATGAATTTGTTATCGCCAGGGCGGTGAGAGCCGCCCTCCAACGATAAAAGTATGGATGGCGAAAGGTCACGGTTAATCGGGTCGGCTCCGGCCGGCAGCAAGGATTAGTCGTGATACCTCGCCACCAAAACCGCAATGCGGTAACTTCAAACTAGGAGGAACAAACCATGCAAATCACTGATCCCGTTGCCGATATGCTGACGCGCATCCGGAATGCAAACACGGCAAAACACGAATCTGTTGACGTTCCTGCTTCCAACCTGAAGAAGGCCATCGCAAAGATCCTGCTCGACGAAGGCTACATCAAGAGTTACGAAGTCGTCGAGGACGGCACCCAGGGCGTCATCCGCATCCAGCTGAAGTACCTTGCCGGTAAGGAAAAGGTCATCAGCGGCCTGCGCCGTGTCTCCAAGCCCGGCCTGCGCGTCTACGCCGGCGCTGACGAGCTGCCCAGAGTCCTGAAGGGTCTCGGCATCGCAATTATTTCCACGTCCAAGGGCGTCATGACCGACAGGGCCGCTCGTGCCAACCATGTCGGCGGCGAAGTCCTGGCATTCGTATGGTAAGGAGGGTATTGAACGATGTCTAGAATTGGTAGAATGCCCGTTACCATCCCCGCAGGCGTCGAGGTCTCCATCGCGGAGCCGAACGTCGTTACCGTAAAGGCCCCAAGGGCACACTGACACAGACGATGCGCCCGGAGATGATCATCAAGGTCGAAGGCAATGTGATTCATGTCGGCCGTCCGTCCGAGGATAAGCTGCACAAGAGCCTGCACGGCCTGACCCGCAGCCTGATCCATGACATGGTTGTCGGCGTGACCGATGGCTTCAAGAAGGAACTCGAGATCAACGGCGTCGGCTATCGTGCCAGCAAAGAGGGCAACAAACTCGTCATGAACCTTGGCTATTCTCACCTTGTCACCGTGGAAGAAATCGACGGCATCACCATTGAAGTCCCGGCTCAGAACAAGGTCGTTATCCACGGCATCGATAAGCAGAAGGTCGGCCAGTTCGCCGCCAACGTCAGAGCCAAGAGACCGCCTGAGCCTTACAAGGGCAAGGGCATCAAGTACGCCACTGAGGTCATTCGCCATAAAGAAGGCAAGGCCGGCGGCAAGAAGTAATTAGGAGGTGTGCCATTATGGTGAAAACATTTGATAAGAACGCTCAGCGTATGAAGCGTCATACCCGCGTTCGCGGTAAGATCTCCGGCACGCCCGAAAGACCTCGCCTGAACGTCTATCGCAGCAACGCAAACATCTACGCACAGATCATTGACGACGTCAACGGCGTTACGCTCGCTGCCGCCGCTTCCAATGAGAAGGATTTCGAAGGCGCTACCGGCAACAAGGAAGCTGCCCGCAAGGTCGGCAAGCTGGTTGCAGAACGCGCCAAGGCAAAGGGCATCGACACTGTCGTGTTCGACCGCGGTGGTTATATCTACCACGGTCGTGTGGCAGAGCTTGCTGAAGGCGCCCGCGAAGGCGGCTTGGAATTCTGATCGGAGGAGGATGAACAATGGCTTACAATAGAGACAGAGCACCGAAGGAAGACAACGCTCCCGAGTTGATCGAGAAGGTTGTTTATCTGAACCGTGTTTCCAAAACCGTCAAGGGCGGCCGTGTTATGAAGTTCTCCGCTCTGGTTGTTGTCGGCGACGGCAAGGGCACCGTTGGCTACGGCCTCGGCAAAGCTGCCGAAGTTTCCGAAGCAATCCTGAAGGGCATTGCAGACGCGAAGAAGAACATGGTCAAGATCACGCTCGAAGGCACCACATCCCGCACGACATCATCGGCGAGTTCGGTGCTGGCCGCGTCATGCTGAAGCCCGCACCCGAAGGTACCGGCATCATCGCCGGCGGCGCTGTCCGTGCTGTCATGGAAGCTGCCGGCATTTCCAACATTCGTGCAAAGTGCCTGCGCTCGAACAACCCCCAGAACGTGGTCAAGGCAACGATGCAGGGTCTGGTGAGCCTGCGCGACGCAGCGGCTGTCGCTCGCATCCGGGGCAAGAGCGTAGACGAGATTGTCGGTTAAGGAGGACTCTGAAATGGCGAATCTTAGAATTAAGCTTGTCAAGAGCCTGAACGGCCGTCTTGAAAAGCACATCGCGACCGCGCATTCCCTCGGTCTGCGCAAGATCGGTCAGGAAACTGTTCAGCCTGACAACACCCAGACTCGCGGCAAGATCGCCAAGATCGGCTACCTGCTCCAGGTCACGGAAGAACAATAAGGAGGACAAGTAGATGAATCTGCACGAACTTGCTCCTGTCATGGGTTCGACCCATGTCAATAAGCGCAAAGGCCGTGGTACCGCCACCGGCAACGGCAAGACTGCAGGCCGCGGACACAAGGGCCAGAAGGCCCGTTCGGGCGGCAAGCTCCGCATCGGCTTCGAAGGCGGCCAGATGCCTCTGGCACGCCGCATCCCGAAGCGCGGCTTCAACAACATCTTCGCAAAGCCCCTGACGGCTGTGAATGTTGCGGTTCTCGACAAGTTCGAAGACGGCGCTGTCGTTGACGCGGCTGCCCTGATCGAAAAAGGCATTCTGCACGATTGCAAGTATGGTCTGAAGGTTCTTGGCAACGGCAGCGTCACCAAGAAAGTCACCGTGAAGGCAGCAGCTTTCTCGGAGTCTGCTAAGGAAAAAATTGAAAAGGCAGGCGGAAAGGCCGAGGTGGTGTAAGTGTTTACTACACTCCGTAATGCGTGGAAGATCCCCGAGCTTCGCAAGAAGATCCTCTTCACGCTGTTTGTCCTTTTGATCTATCGCTTGGGCGCCTGTGTTCCGGTTCCCTATGTTAACGTAAGAGAGCTCGCGACCTATTTCTCGCAGCAGTTGTCCGGTACGGTTCTGGGCCTGTATAACGCGATGTCCGGTTCTGCGTTCTCGCAGGCGACGATCTTCGCCATCGGTATCCAGCCGTATATCAACGCATCCATTATCATTGAACTTCTTGCCATCGCCATTCCGCCCTTGAGCGTCTTGCCAAGGAGGGCGGCGAAGAAGGCCAGAAGAAGATCCAGCGCATCACCCGCTACACCACGGTCGGCCTTGCTCTTCTGATGGGCTTTGCCTACTATGTGATGCTCAAGAACTACAACCTGCTCAACGAGACCGGTTTCCTCGCAGGCCTTGTCATCGTCGTGACCTTCATGGCCGGCGCGTCCTTCCTGATGTGGATGGGCGAGCAGATCGATCAGTTCGGCATCGGCAACGGCATCTCGATGATCCTGTTCGCAGGTATCGTGTCCCGCATCCCGTCGCTCGTCAGCGCGCTCGTCTCCTCGCTGGCCTCCGGCGCGATCAAGTGGTACACCGCGATCCTGCTGGTTCTCGGCATGCTGCTGATCGTTGTGTTCATCGTGTTCATCACGAACTCCGAGCGCCGGTCCCCGTCCAGTACGCCAAGCGTGTGGTCGGACGCAAGATGTACGGCGGTCAGAGCACGTTCCTGCCGATCAAGGTCAACATGTCCGGCGTTCTGCCGATCATCTTCGCACAGTCCATTGCGACTCTCCCCGCGACGATCATCGCCTTCACCGGCACCGGCAGCAGCTCCTTCTGGACTTGGATGAACACCTATATCTTCGACACGAGGAGCGCGTTCTACATCGTCTGCTACTTCCTGCTGATCATCGCGTTCAGCTACTTCTACGCAACCGTCCAGTTCAACCCCATTGAAATTGCAAACAACCTGAAGAAGAACGGCGGCTTCATCCCTGGCTTCCGCCCGGGCAAGCCGACCTCGGATTTCATCCTGAAGGTTATCAACAAGATCACGCTCTTCGGCGCTCTGTATCTGGCAATCGTCGCAATCCTGCCGATCATTGTCGGTATCGTGATCAAGAACAGCAGCCTCGCGGTTGGCGGCACGTCCGTCATCATCGTCGTCGGCGTTGCGCTTGAGACGGTCAAGAGCCTGGAGGCTCAGATGCTCATGCGTCACTACAAAGGTTTCCTGGAGTAATTGGAGGAGGTTGCTATGAAGCTGATTCTTTTAGGTGCTCCCGGTGCCGGAACAAGGGCACACAGGCGGAGATCATCAGCAAAAAGCTGAACATCCCCAGCATCTCGACCGGCAATATTCTTCGAGAAGCAATCAAAAACGGAACCGAAACCGGCCTGAAGGCCAAGAGCTTCATGGACGCCGGCAAGCTCGTTCCGGACGATGTCATCATCGGCATCGTCCGTGAGCGGGTTGCCCGCGCGGACTGTGCGAACGGCTTCATCCTTGATGGAGTCCCCCGCACGATCCCGCAGGCCGAGGCGCTCGAAGCAGCGGGTATCCACTTTGACGCAGTCGTCTCCATTGAGATCGCCGACGCGGTCATCGAAGCGCGCATGACCGGCCGCCGCGTCTGCGGCAGCTGCGGTGCAAGCTTCCACATCGCTGCGAACCCGCCGAAGGTTGACGGCATCTGCGATCTGTGCGGCGCACCGCTCACCGTCCGCAAGGACGATGCGCCCGAGACGGTCAAGAACCGGCTCAAGGTCTTCCATGCGGAGACGGAGCCTCTCAAGGACTTCTACAAGAAACTTGGCAATCTCAAGCTGGTGGAAGGCAACCAGCCCATTGAACATGCGACCAGAGACATTCTGGCAGCATTGGGTGAATAACATGATTCCAGTTAAAAATGAGCGCGAACTGGAGGTTATGCGCAGGGCCTGTAAAATTACCGCGGCAGCGCGTGCTTTGGCAGGCGAAATGGTAAGGCCGGGCGTCACAACCAAACAGATCGACAAGGCGGTACATGATTTTATCCTGTCGCAGGGAGCAAAACCGACGTTCCTCGGTTACGGGGGCTTCCCGGCCAGCACCTGCATCTCCATCAACGAGGTCATGATCCACGGCATTCCGGGCAACCGGGTGCTCAAGGAGGGTGATATCGTCTCGGTGGACGTGGGCGCGACCTGGGGCGGTTTTACTGGTGACTGCGCCGCTACTTTCGCATGTGGGGCGATCTCCCCCACGGCGCAGAAGCTCATTACGGTAACAGAACAGAGCTTCTACGAGGGTATCAAATTTGCACGTCAGGGCAACCGGATCTCCGACATCGGCCACGCAGTGCAGACATATGTGGAAAGCCAGGGATTTGGCGTTGTCCGCGCATTTGTCGGCCACGGCGTCGGCGAAAAAATGCACGAAGAACCGGAGGTCCCAAATTACGGTTCCCCCGGCAGAGGCCCGCGTATGGTCAAAGGCATGACCCTGGCAATCGAGCCGATGGTCACACAGGGTTCGTACGACGTACGGGTCCTGAAGGACGGTTGGACGACTGTAACTGCCGATGGCAAGCTCGCGGCGCACTATGAAAACTCGATTCTGATTACCGACGGCGAGCCGGAAATTCTCACCGTTACACTGAGGGACTGTAAGCTATGGAAGTTGACAAATCGAGCCTGGTCGTCTCCAAAGGCCGGGCGGGATAAGGGACAGCTGTTCTATGTGATCGACACGGATGAACAGTATGTCTATCTCGCTGACGGAAAGAGCCGCAAGCTGGAGAAGCCAAAGCGCAAAAAGCGCAAGCATGTACAACAGGTACCTCGGACGGAGTCACGAATCGCCGAGAAAATTCGCAACGGCGAGAAAGTACTCAATAGCGAATTACGAAAAGAATTGGCCAGTCGGCCAAAAACAAAGTCAAAACCAAGGGGGTTAATTGATCTTGGCAAAAGACGACGTAATCGAACTTGAGGGCATCGTTACCGATGCACTGCCGAATGCGATGTTCTCCGTTGATATTGGCGGTGGGCACACCATTTTGGCACATATTTCCGGCAAGCTCCGGATGAACTTTATCAAGATTCTGCCTGGTGACAAGGTGACCGTGCAAATGTCGCCCTACGATCTGACAAGAGGCAGAATCACATGGAGAAGTAAATAGAGCCACTTGCTCAAATGGAGGTTAACAGTATGAAGGTAAGACCGTCCGTGAAGCCCATGTGCGAAAAGTGCAAGATCATCAAGCGCAAGGGCCGTGTTATGGTTATTTGCGAAAACCCGAAGCATAAGCAGAGACAAGGTTAATAGGAGGTGCTCTTAAGTAAATGGCACGTATTGCTGGTATTGACCTGCCCCGTGAGAAGAGAATCGAGATCGGTTTGACCTATATCTACGGTATTGGCAGAACTAGTGCAAAGAAGATCCTCGAGATGACCGGCATCAACCCGGATATCCGCGTGAAGGATCTGACTGAGGATCAGGAATCCGCACTTCGTGAAGTGATTGACAAGCACTTCACCATCGAGGGTGACCTCCGCCGTGAAGTCGCGCTCAACATCAAGCGCCTGACGGAGATCGGCTGCTATCGCGGCGTCCGTCACCGTCGTGGCCTGCCTGTTCATGGCCAGAGAACCAAGACCAACGCTCGTACACGCAAGGGCCCGAAGAAGACCATTGCGAATAAGAAGAAGTAAGGAGGGATATGTAAATGGCTAAAGCAGTAAAGAAAGTTGTCAAGCGCCGTCGTGAGCGCAAGGTTATCGAAAAGGGCGCCGTGCATATCCGCTCGTCCTTTAACAACACCATGGTCACCGTGACCGACGCCAGCGGCAATGCCCTGTCCTGGGCTTCCTCCGGCGGCCTCGGCTTCCGCGGCAGCAGAAAGTCCACCCCGTACGCCGCGCAGATGGTCGCAGAGACCGCTGCAAAGGCAGCTGTGGAAAACTATGGTCTGAAGACTGTTGAAGTCTTCGTCAAGGGCCCCGGCCAGGGCCGTGAATCCGCGATCCGCGCGCTGCAGTCCGCAGGCCTCGAGGTCACGCTCATCAAGGACGTTACCCCGATCCCGCACAACGGCTGCCGTCCGCCCAAGCGCCGCCGCGTTTGATGAAGGAGGAGAATTGATATGGCAAAGAATACACAGCCTGTTCTGAAGCGCTGCAGAACGCTCGGCGTTTCTCCTGCAGCCATGGGCTACTCCAAGCAGTCCAACCGCAATCCCGGCGGCAAAAGAAGAACCAAGAAGTCTGAGTACGGCACGCAGCTGACCGAAAAGCAGAAGGTCAAATTCGTGTACGGCATTCTCGAGAAGCAGTTCCACACGCTCTATGAGAAGGCCGAGAGCATGAAGGGCAACACCGGCGAGAATCTGCTGAGCCTCGTCGAGCGCAGACTGGACAACGTTGTTTACCGTCTTGGCTATGCTTCCACGCGCCGCGAGGCCCGTCAGCTGGTCAACCATGGCCACTACACCGTCAACGGCAAGCGCGTCAACATCCCGTCCTACACCGTCAATGTCGGCGACGTCATCGCCGTCTGCGAAAACAGCTGCTCCACCACCCGCTTCAAGAAGATGAAGGAAGACGACGCCTTCGTCGCCGCTGCTCCGAAGTGGCTGGAAAGAGACAAGAACACCCTCAGCGGTAAGGTTATCGCACTGCCCGCAAGAGACGATATTGACTTCGAGATTGCAGAAAATCTGATCGTCGAATTGTACTCCAAGTAACGTTTCACCCTCGTTTATTGGTAAGCTGAATTCGGCAACGAAACAAGGTTTCGTAGTTACAAGGAGGGTAATTTATTCATGGTAGAAATTGAAAAGCCGCGTATCGAGTGTATCGATTCCCAGGATGACGGCTCCTACGGTAAATATATCGTAGAGCCTCTGGAACGGGGATACGGCACCACGCTCGGCAACTCCCTGCGCAGAATTCTTCTTTCCTCTCTGCCCGGCACGGCCGCGACCTCTATCAAGATCGCGGGCGTGCAGCACGAGTTCTCCACGATCCCCGGCGTCAAGGAAGACGTCACGGAGATCGTGCTGAACGTGAAGAAGATCATTGCGAAGCTTCACTGCCAGGGCACTAAGACCGTCTACATTGACGCCGCAGGCGAGTGCGAAGTCACAGCCGGCGACATCAAGGCCGACGGCGAAGTGGAGATCCTCAATCCGGATCTGCACATCTGCACGCTGGGTCCCGATGCAACCTTCAACATGGAGATCACCATGAACCATGGGCGCGGATACGTCTCGTCCGACAAGAACAAGACACCCAACCTGCCCATCGGCACGATTGCCGTCGATTCCATCTACACGCCGGTCTACAAGGTGAACTACACCGTGGAGAACACCCGTGTGGGCAACATGACAGACTATGATAAGCTGACCCTGGAAGTCTGGACCGATTCTACGATCTCTGCAAGAGACGCGGTCAGTCTCGGCGCGAAGATCCTTTCCGACCATCTGAGCCTGTTCACCGATCTCTCCGAGACGGTGGCCAGCAAGCCGACGATGGCCGAAAAGGCGGAAACGCACCGCGACAAGGTCCTTGAGATGACCATCGAAGAACTTGACCTGTCCGTCCGCAGCTTAACTGCCTCAAGCGCGCCAACATCAACAACGTCGAGGATCTGATCTCCAGAACCGGCGAGGATATGATGAAGGTCCGCAACATGGGCCGAAAGTCGCTGGAAGAGGTGCAGAACAAGCTTGCAATGATGGGCTTGAGTCTGGCAAGCGACGATTCCGCAAACTCTAATAATTAAGCGATAACCTTTCAAAGAAGGAGGAAGTAACCCTATGTTTGGTACCAGAAAGCTCGGCAGAACCAGCGACCAGCGCAAGGCGATGCTCCGGGCTATGACCACATACCTGTTCGAAAACGGCAAGATGGAGACGACCTTTACGCGCGCGAAGGAAGTCCAGCCCGTCGTCGAGAAGATGATTACCCTTGGCAAGAAGAAGGGTCTGGCCAACTACCGCAAGGCTCTGGCTTATATCACCAAGGAAGACGTCGCGCACAAGCTGTTCAAGGAGATCGCTCCGAAGTATGCTGACCGCAACGGCGGCTACACCCGCGTGACCCGTATCGGGCCCCGCCGCGGCGACGCAGCCGAGATGGCCGTCATCGAACTGGTCTGATTCGGTTCCCGAAAAAAGAATTTCCCCTTCGGCGCACGGCCGAGGGGGTTCTTTTTTTGTCTGGACGCAGATGCACGGATGCGATAGAATAAGAAAAAAGAAGTTGGAGGTCGCAACATGGCCGGAAGGAAGAAAAAATCAGCCGGGCGCATGCCGCTGTGGCTGTACGTGCTGATCGTTGTTGTCATCGCGCTCGTGACATATTTCCGCACGAGCGGAGAAGCGGAAGCCGGGGATCCGCAGCCGCCTGCGGCGTCCGCCGCAGCGCAGCAGACGCCGGCGGATGAGACGCTCACCGTCCGCTTCCTCGACGTCGGGCAGGGCGACAGCATCCTGCTCGCCTGCGGGGACGAGACCATGCTCATCGACGGCGGCCCGGTCGAGGAGGGGCAGTTCCTGGTGTCCCGTCTGAACCGGCTGGACGTGGCGGAGCTGACCTATGTGATCAACACGCACCCGGATGAGGACCACTGCGGGGGCCTTGCCGCCGTGCTGGCCAAATACCCGGCGGAGCACGTCTATTCCAGCGTCACGGAATACACGACGAAGGTCTTCTCCAACGTCGTCAAATACGCCGACGAGCAGGGGCACCCCGTCGAGGTGCCGCAGACAGGCGACAGCTGGACGCTCGGCAGCGCGAGCGTCCAGGTCATCGGGCCGGTGCAGACGTATTCCGACCCCAATAACGGCAGTCTGGTCCTGCGCGTCGACTACGGCGGGACGAGCTTCCTCTTCACCGGCGACATGGAGCAGAAGGCCGAGGCTGACCTGATGGCCTCCGGCGCGAATGTGCGGGCCGACGTGCTGAAGGCCGGACACCATGGCAGCCCGACCAGCTCCTCCAAGGCATTTCTGGAGGCTGTGGCGCCCTCTATCGCCGTTATCAGCGTCGGGAAGGATAACGACTACGGTCATCCGAGCGCGGACGTGCTGGCCCGGCTGGAGGCGCTGGGCGCGGCGATCTATCGCACCGATACCCAGGGCGAGATCATCATCACCTCCGACGGCCAGACGCTGACCGTCACGACCGATCCCACCAGCCGCGAGCCTGCCGCGGGCAAGGACGCGCCGTTCATTGGCAACCGCAATTCCATGATCGTCCACAGCGCAAACTGCGCCAAGCTTCCCGGCAAAGACAACCGTGTCTATTTTAACTCTGCCGAGGAAGCCGAGGAATACGGCTACCAGAAGCACACCTGCATCAAGTAGGGGATAGCGGCGCAGACACGAAAAAAACCTGCGTCCCGGAAGATCCGAAGGCGCAGGAGCATGAGGGCAAGATCCGTTGCTGCGAGGATCAGTAGCTGAGCGCAGTCTGTACGCTCTGGTGGATGAGGTCGTGACCGGCCTGCGTGGGATGGATGCCGTCGGCGCCGATGAGTGACGGGAAAATACGGCTTTTGAGGAACTCCGCGCGCAGATCGACGAGCCTGCAGCCGAACGCGCGGCTGAGCTGCGTGACCATGTCGTTGTAGTATTCCTGCCAGCGGTACAGATGGTCGGTGTCGCCCAGCCAGCGGAGGATGTTCTCGGCGCTGAGCCCCTTGGTGATGAAGGAGAAATACCGGCTCTGCTCCAGCGGGGGCAGGGAGGTCATGGCCACGCGCGCGCCTACCTGCCGGGCCTTGCGGATGGCGGTGCAGTAGCCGTCGATGAAGCGCTCCGACGGGGTGTGGGGCAGATGCTCGCCGTCCGGATCGGCGGAGATGGCCTTCCAGTCATAGTCGCAGTCGTTGCCGCCGAAGCAGAACAGCACCGTCGTATCCTCCGCGCACGGGGCGAGCCGGCGGTCGATCTGCTTGAGCCCCGCGTCGATGGTCGCGCCCATCCTGGCGTAGTTTTCCACTGTGACGCCCTGCGCGGCGATGGTGTCAAAATCATGGTTCTGGCACAGATGGTAGCTCTGGCCGCTATAGGTAACGCCCTTGATGATGGAGTCGCCGAAGATCATCAGTTTTTTCATGGGAAACCCTCCTGCGCTGCTGTAAACTTTCTTCATTCTCGGGTCACGGGTCAGGAAGCCAGCGGCTTTCAGCGTGGCACGGAATTCGGGGTTGACGCTCAGCAGAGCGCGGGCAACGCCGTGACGGATGGCGCCGGCCTGACCGGTGACGCCGCCGCCTTCGACGGTGCAGACGATGTCGACCTTGCCGACCAGATCGGTCGCAGCCAGAGGCTGACGGACGACCATCTTCAGGGTATCCAGGCCGAAATAATCATCGATATCACGGCCGTTGATGGTGATGGCACCGGTGCCGCCCTGATACAGGCGAACGCGGGCAACGGAAGACTTACGACGGCCGGTGCCGTACTGATACTGTCTCTTGCTCTCGTACATACTCTGTTACCTCCTGATTAGTCCAAAGTCCATGCTTCGGGCTTCTGTGCGGCGTTGTTGTGCTCGGCACCCTTGTAAAGCTTCAGGCGGGTGAGCGCAGCGCGGCCGATGCTGTTCTTGGGCAGCATGCCCTTGACAGCCAGTTCCATGGCGAACTCGGGACGCTCCGCCATGAGCGTGCGGTACTTGACGTCCTTGAGGTTGCCGATCCAGCCGGTGTGATGATAGTAGTGCTTGTTGTCGAGCTTCTTGCCGGTGAGAACGGCCTTGTCAACGTTGACAATGATGACGAAATCGCCGCAGTCAACGTTCGGGGTGAAGTCAACCTTGTGCTTGCCGCGCAGAAGCTTGGCAGCGGTCACAGCGGTGCGGCCCAGGGGCTTGCCGGCTGCGTCGAGGACGTACCATTTTCTCTGGACGGTCTCTTTCTTCAGCATAGTGGTCATGATTGTTCCTCCGTTTGAAAACATTGCTGTTTCCGTTTATGATAAAAAGTTTTGACAAAGTGTGAAGCGCGCATATACAATGGGGTCTGTAAAACGCGCTTATTCTTTATATCACAAGCAAAATCCGGTGTCAAGCGTGATTTTTCTGATTTTAACGGTTTGCAGAAAGAACTCCGGAATACTCGCAAATGCTCCGGAATGCTCGCAAATGCTCCGATCGCAAAAACAAACCTTTTGGGGGAAAACGATATGCAGAATATGATGGGCCGCATCCGCCGGTGCGCGGAGGATTACAACATGATCGCCGAGGGCGACAAGATCGCCGTCGGCGTTTCCGGGGGCAAGGATTCGCTGACGCTTTTATATCTGCTGGCCGCGCTGCGGCGGTACTATCCGGCGCACTACGAGCTGCAGGCCGTCACGATCGACATGGGGCTGCCGGGGATGGATTTTCCCCGGTGGCGGCGCTGTGCGAGAAGCTGGAGGTGCCGTATCAGATCAAAAAAGACGGAGATCGGCCCGATCATTTTCGACTATCGGCAAGAAAAGAACCCCTGCTCCATGTGCGCAAAGATGCGCCGCGGCGCGCTCAACGACGTGCTGCTTTCGCTTGGCTGCAACAAGATCGCCCTCGGTCACCATTTTGACGACGCGGTTGAGACATTCCTCATGAGCCTTCTCTACGAGGGCCGCATCGGCTGCTTTGAGCCTGTAACGTATCTCAGCCGCACCGGCATCACGCAGATCCGCCCCATGCTCTACGTCGGAGAACAGGCCATCGCGCACTTTGCCGAGCGCTATGAGCTGCCGGTCGTCCACAACGTCTGTCCCGCCGACAAGCATACCAAGCGGCAGGAGGTCAAGGAACTGATCGTCTCGCTGCAGGCGCGGTACCCCGACCTCAAAAAGCAAGATCTTCGGCGCCATGCAGCGCCAGCCCCTGCCGAACTGGGGGACCAGAGGAAAAATAAAGGCCCCCGCCTGGGGGAGCAGCCCCTTGGCTCCCCCCCCTGTCGAAGGACTGAGAGGTTGTCCAGATCTGGGAAAGACCCAAACCCAAATTCAGTTTGCGGTTTGGAAAGGAAGAAACGAGCACAGAGGAAAGAGACGTCGCTTGCGGCGGCTCGTTCCGTCGTGGTCGTTTCTGACGCCTCCGGTCACCCCTATCTTTTCCCTCGCGCGGGAAAAAGATAGGGGAGAAAAGAGTCCTTGGACGCGTTTGGTGCGTGCTGCCTCTGAATTCAGGCTGGAGTACCAATATTTCAGGCGTCGTTCCACACGAGACTCACCATACGGGCGTCTGACTACGCGCCGCCTGATACGGGGGTATCAAATTTGTAACTAGTTGCCTTAGAACAGTTGCAGTCAAAATAGAAGGTGCAGCCTGCGTTTGCCAGGCTGCACCTTTTTGCGGGAAGGGCTTGCGTTATGCGTTGTAGGGGCGGGGCTCTGCTCCGCCCGCTGGTGCTGATTTTGTCGGAAGCACGGGCGGAGCGGAGCCCCGCCCCTACAGAAAAATGTATCAAAAGGCTTCCCCTATGAGGGGAAGCTGTCGCCGAAAGGCGACTGATGAGGTGGACAGCGTTGCGTAGGCGGGAGCTGTCCACCTTATCTGTCACGGCTTCGCCGTGGCACCGTCTCCTCATCTGGGAAAAGCAACCGCACGCCCTCAGACGACCGCGGGCTGTACTGACCTGATTTCCGGCGGTTCCGGGCAGGTGGATTGGCGGAGGGCGGAGACGGACAGACCGAGGAGGAGGGCGTCAATGACGGAATAGAGGTTTCCGGTGATGAACGGCAGCGGCGCGGCTAGCGGGAACAGACTGAGCTGGTACAGAACGCCCGGCACGAACCGGATGACGAGCAGGAGCGCGGCCGGCAGGCACAGCAGCTTCCCCAGCGGATAGGTCAGCTTTGCCGCCCGCGCGAGCAGCAGCGCCAGAAACGCCGCCATCGGCCCGAACAGCAGCCCCATCCAGACCCACGCGGGAACGGCGGGCGAGAGCCCGGCCTGCTGCAGCTGCCGCAGCGTCCGGTTCATCAGCTGATCGGCAAACGGCTGCTTCTGCGCGAGCGACCGCCACAGCTGCATGGCCTCGGGGCTGAAATAGGAAGCCAGCCGCGACGCGCTGCTCCGCACGTCCAGATACACGCCCAGCGCCAGAAGCGCCAGGACAGCGGCACAGGCCCAGCCTGCTTTCACGCGGAAAAAACCCGCGCGGATGGCGATCAGCAGCACCGCGGTCAGCCCCACCCGGAGCATCAGCCGCGAGAAAAACGACACCTGATAGATGGGCGCCATGTCGCTCAGATGCAGAAACGCGATAAACGGCACGCCCGCGTACAGAGCCAGCACAAATCCGCCCCGTTTCCCGCGCAGCGCATACACCGCCAGCGCGTAAGCCAGCGGGAACAGCAGCACGACGTACTCATTTTCGATGCCCATCGATATGCCGAGCTCGATCCCGATCCCATTTGCGAGATGGAAGGAACGGGACAGGCACACCGCGCCGAGTGCGAGCACGACGCCGTAGATCTGCCACGCGTACCGCGCCAGCCGGCGGTAATCAAAATAATACCCGCCGAGGAGCAGCCCGGCCGTCAGCACCAGCGCGGCCAGCGTGAACAGCTTCGGGGAGTCCTGGCTCAGGATGCGAAAGATCGCGCCGAGCAGGATGCAGATCCCCGCAAGGCTGAGGATCGCCGTCTGCCGTTTCGGCCGGTGCACCGCGTCGAGCGCAAGACCAATCTGCTCCGCGTCGCCCATCTGGCGGACGGCCTCCGCCTCGGCCTCTGCGGCGGGCAGACCTTCGGCGCGATAGGCCTCCGCCTGCTCCTCCAGATGCGTCCGCAGCTCCTGCGTGAGCGCCGGGCGCACGCGCTTCCAGCGCACGTGCGCACCTACCTCGTCGAGATACTGTTCGATGCGTTCGGCCATATTACGCGCCTCCTTTCAGCACGCGGGCGACGGCTGTCGTGTAGGCGCGCCACTCCGCCTCCTTTTCGCACAGACGCCTGCGGCCGGCGTCCGTCAGGTGGTAATACCGCCGGGGGCGGCCCGCGGCGGACGCCTCATCCCGCGCGGTGATGAGGCCCTTCTGCTCAAGCGTGTGCAGCAGGGGGATAGAGCGTCCCGGCCTTGAGGTCGAACGAATGCTCCGACCGCTCGCGCAGCGTCTCGATCATCTGATAGCCGTACATATCCTCCTGCTCCAGCAGCTTCAGCACCATCATCCCCGTGCTCCCCGCCAGCAGAGTCTTGTCAAATTCCATACGGATGCCTCCTTATGTCGATGATCTATATATCGGATATCTACATATTAGCGTATAGGGGATGGGGTTTGTCAAGCCTTTTTGTAGGGGCGGGCAGAGCCCTGCCCCTACAACCTGCCCCGCAAGAAGGTAATATCCATCAAAATTTCGACTGCACCTTCTATTGACGGCAACCGTTCTAAGGCAACTAGTTGCAAATCTGATTTCCCCCGTATCAGGCGGCGCGTACCAAGACGCCCGTGAGGTGACTATCGTGTGGAACGACGCCTGAAACATTGAGACTTGCCTGAATTCAGAGGCAGAATGCACCAAACGCATCCAAGCGCCCTTTTCTCCCCTATCTTTTCCCGGCAAGACGGAAAAGAGGGCCGCCGGAGGCGCGTCAAAACGACCACGACGGAACGAGCCGCCGCAAGCGACGCTTCTTATCCTCTGTGCTCATTTCTTCCTTTCCAAACCGCAAACTGAATTTGCGGTTTGGGTTTATGGCAAATCTGCAGCAACCTCTCAGTCACCTTCGGTGACAGCATCCTTACCCCTTTTGTCCCTTCGGGACATTTCCCCCTGATAGGGGGAATCGGCCCCTGGAAGGGAGCCTTTGGTGAAAAAAAGCCGCCGGAGGCATCCTCCGGCGGCTGTGATGGGGATAATATTATTGATAGCACTCCGGCTTCAGGACGCCGATGTACGGCAGGTTGCGGTAGTAGTTGGCGTAGTCGAGGCCGTAGCCGACGACGAATTCGTCGGGGATCTCGAAGCCGCACATGTCGGTCTTGTAGCTCTCCGGGTGCCGCGTCGCCTTGTCGAGGAAGGAGATGGTCGTGATGGACGCGGGATTGCGCGCGCCGAAGAGCTGGCGCAGGTACTGCATCGTGAGGCCGGAGTCGATGATGTCTTCGACGATGACGACGTGGCGGCCGGTGATGTTGTTGTCGAGGTCCTTGATGAGGCGGACGACGCCGGTGGACTTGGCCGACGCGCCGTAGCTGGAGACGGCGATGAAATCCATATCAATCGCGCAATTCATGCAGCGGCACAAATCAATGTAAAAAAACGACGCACCCTTGAGCACGCAGACCAGCACGGGACGCTTGTCGCCAAGCTGGGCGGTCAGATCAGTGCCGAGCTGCTCGACGCGGGCGGCGATGGCTTTTTCAGTAAAAAGGACACGTTCAATGTCCTGTTCAGGCGTTCTGATGAGCATAATTTCCTCCAAAAAAGCCGGAAAACCGGCGTTGTCAACTTTTCCATTATAATGGAAGACAAGAAATAAGTAAAATAGATAACCCTAATCGGCCCTATAAATTTATCTTATCGGAAACATTACGAAACACACATTTACAAAGCACCGAAAATCGCATATAATCGGCCAGGAATGAAAAGATAAAACAGAAACTGTGGTAAAAAACGGATAAGGAGTTTTGAATTATGAGCAACTGCGCGATCGTAGGCATCAACTGGGGCGACGAAGGCAAGGGCCGTATGGTTGACCTCATTGCAAGAGATTATGACATCGTCTGCCGGTATCAGGGCGGCAATAACGCAGGACATACCATCGTGAACGAATACGGTAAATTTGCCCTCCATCTCATTCCCTCCGGCATCTGCCTGCCGGGCGTCGTGAACGTCCTCGGCAACGGCGTCGTCATCGACCTCGAGAGCCTGCGCGGCGAGATTGAAGCACTGCAGAAGGCCGGCGTCAGCGTCACGCCGGAGAACTTCAAAATCTCCGAGCGCGCCACCATCGTCTTCCCGTACCACCGCGCGCTCGACGGGCTGGAGGAAGCGCGCCTGAAGGACAAGAAGTACGGCTCCACGCTGCGCGGCATCGCGCCGGTCTACTCCGACAAGTATCAGAAGAAGACCATCATGATGGGAGAACTGCTGTACCCGCGTACCTCGAAAAGCGGCTGGCCAGCATTCTCGAGTGGAAGAACCTGACTATTCAGAACGTCTACGGGGCAGACGCCTACAAGCTGGACGACATGCTTGCGTGGTGCAAAGCGAATTTGGCTCGAAGCTGGCGCCTTACATCTGCGACACCAGCAAATATCTCTATGAGGCGGAAAAATCCGGTAAAAACATCATGTTTGAGGCCCAGCTGGGCGCGCTGCGCGACATTGACTTCGGCATCTTCCCCTATACCTCCTCCTCGTCCTCCAATGCAGGCTATGCCTGCGTCGGCGCCGGTATTCCGGGCAGTCATGTCGACCGCACGGTCGGCATTGTCAAGGCCTACTCCACCTGCGTAGGCGAGGGCCCGTTCACCGCGGAATGGTTCGGTGATGAGGCCGAACAGCTGCGCGTAGCAGGCGGCGAATACGGCGCGGCCACGGGCCGTCCGCGCCGCGTCGGCCCGATCGATCTGGTCGCCACGCGCTATGGCTGCCGTATTCAGGGCGCGACCGAGGTTGCGCTGACGAAGCTCGACGTGCTGTCCTACATGAAGGAGATTCCCGTCTGCACGCAGTACGAGGTAAACGGCGAGAAGACCGATGACTTCCCCTTCACCGCTGTCATCGATAAGGCCAAGCCCGTCATCACCGCCATCCCCGGCTGGGGCTGCGATATCTCCGGCGTCCGCAAGTATGAAGATCTGCCGCAGGCTGCACGTGATTACGTCGAGTATGTCGAAAAGGCCATCGGCGTGCATATCAGCTACGTTTCCGTCGGCGCAGGCCGCGACGAGATCATCTACCGCTGAGAAGAAAGGACAGCTGCCATGAAACCGACGTATGAAAGCCCGCTTGCCTCGCGCTACGCCTCGAAAACCATGCTGCACCTGTTCTCACCGGATATGCGCTACGAGACGTGGCGCAGGCTCTGGGTTGCGTTGGCCCGGGCGGAGCACAATCTGGGCCTGCCCGTCACGCAGCGCAGGTGGACGAGTTGGCCGCGCACGTCAGCCCCATCGACTATGACGCCGTTGCGAAGCGGGAGAAGGAAGTCCGCCACGACGTGATGGCGCACATCTACGCCTACGGCCTCGACGCGCCCGGCGCGAAGGGCATCATTCACTTGGGCGCGACAAGCTGCTATGTAACGGACAATGCAGATCTGATCCTTTACCGCGAGGCGCTGCGGTATCTGGAAAGAGAACTGAAGGCGGCCATGCGGAACCTCTGCGACTTTGCCGACCGCTATGCCGCCATGCCGGCGCTGGCCTATACGCATTACCAGCCCGCCCAGCTGACGACCGTCGGCAAGCGTGCGTCGCTGTGGCTGCAGGATCTGACGCTGGACCTCGAGGAGGTGCAGGACACGCTGCGCGCGTTCCGTTTCCTCGGCTGCCGGGGTACGACCGGCACGGAGGCCAGCTTCGTTGAACTGTTTGACGGCGATACGGCGAAGATCGACGAGATGAACCGGCAGATCGCCGCAGAGTTTGGCTTTAAGCGCTGCTATCCCGTCTGCGGGCAGACGTATCCCAGGAAACTCGACAGCCGGATCCTGAACGCGTTGTCCTCCATCTGCCAGAGCGCTTGCCGCATGGCGACGGACATCCGGCTTTTGCAGCACGACCGGCAGGTCGAGGAGCCGTTCGAGGACAAGCAGATCGGCTCGTCCGCCATGCCGTATAAGCGCAACCCCATGCGCTGCGAACGTATCTGCTCGCTTGCCCGCTATGTGATCGCTGATGCGCAGAACGCGCCCATGACAGCCATGACGCAGTGGCTCGAGCGGACACTGGACGACTCGGCAAACCGCCGCATCAGTCTGCCGGAGGCGTTCCTTGCCACCGACGGCGTGCTGCGGCTCGTGCAGAACGTCACGAAGGGGCTGCACGTCAACGAGAAGATCGTGGAGAAGCTCGTTCGGGACTACCTGCCGTTCATCGCAACGGAAAATCTGATGATGGCCGCGGTCAAGCGCGGCGGCGACCGCCAGCAGCTGCACGAAATCATCCGCGAGGCCTCCATGCAGGAGACGGCAAAGATGAAAAACGGCGAAACCTGGGATCTGGTTGCCCAGCTGGCCGCCCGGCCGGAATTCGGCATGCGCGCGGAGGAGATCCGCGCCGAGCTCACCCCCAGCCGCTACATCGGCCGCTGCCCGGAGCAGGTCGCCGCGCTCACGGCCGTCTGCCGCGCCCTGATCGGCAGCGACGCACAGAGCGCGGAGGAGATCACGCTCTGAGCCGGGTTTTGAAACAGACAAAAAGAGCCGCCGGGCCTCCGGCGGCTCTTCTGCGTCCCGGCTGCGCGGTTGCGCGCGGGCGAAGAATCTGCTACAATAGACTTCAACCTATAGATAAAGAGGCGATCTGCTTTGAAAAAGTTCAGAATGCTGGCGGCGCTGGCGCTGTGCGCGGTGCTGCTGGTCTCCCTTGTTCCGGCGGCGCGGGCCGCGCAGGCGGATGGGCAGCTGCAGTTTGACGAAAACGGGGAGTTCCGCATCCTCATCGTGGCCGATACGCAGGATATCGACAAGCCGCAGAAGGAGACGATCGCGCTGCTCGAGGCGGAGCTGGACGCGGCGCAGCCGGATCTTGTCGTCTTCCTCGGCGACCAGATCCACGGCCCATCAACTGGCAAGAGCGTTGAACGCACGCAGAAAGCGCTGGACGCGATTTTGCAGCCGATAGCCGCGCGCAGCCTGCCATTTGCCGTCGTCTTCGGCAACCATGACGACGAGGGCGGCGTGGACAAGCAGACGCAGCTGGAATATTACCGGAGCTACCCCGGCTGCCTGGCTGAAGCCGGCAGCGTGACGGGCGTTGGAAACTACAACCTGCCCGTCTACGGTTCCAACGGCAAAACGCCGGTCGTAAACCTCTGGTTCTTTGACTCCGGCTCCTACGCGCCGGAGGGACAGGGCAAGTACGACTGGGTACGGCAGGATCAGCTGGACTGGTATCTGCAGACCGAGGCTGCCCTGGCGGAGGAAAACGGCGGGACGCCCGTCCCGGCCTACGCCTTCCAGCATATCATCGTCCCGGAGATCTATGACGCAATGGACATTGTTCCGTCCAGCGAGAAGAAAAACGGCGCGGTCGAGGGCTACGGCTGCCGCAAGGGAACATATTATTCCGCCGCGTCCGTAATGGAAGCCGGAGCACTCGGTGAAGCGCCGTGCCCGCCGGATGTGAACGGCGGTGAATTCGCCGCGTGGAAGCAGGGCGGCGATATCGTTGCGGGCTTCTTGGACATGACCATGTGAACGACTTCATTATTCCCTATGAGGGCATCGATCTGATCAACACCAACAGCACCGGTTTTTACATCTACGGCGCCGGGGAATTGCACGGCGCGCGGCTCGTGACCCTGCATGAGGCAGACCCCACGGCCTATGAGACGCAGATGCTCTACTATAAGGACCTGATCGGCACGAAGCTGCCGTTCGGCTTCGCGGGCACCTGGGGCGCGTATGTGCAGGGAATCGTGCTGCTGGCGGTGGGCGCGCTGGTGCTCGTCGGCGCTGGCGTGACGGTTCTTGTGGTCCGGCTGGTGAAAAAGAGCCGGAATAAAAAGGAAAGCAACATAATAAGACCAAAACCCGGGACGCGCCGCGCCCCGGTTTTGCTTATGATGGATATGCACAAAATCAATGAAGAAAAATTGTTCGATGCGTACAAAAATCAATTGACAATTCCCAAAAACATGCTATAACTAATGCTCGTGACAAAAATACGTGCAAAGGAGATCCGCACCATGACGCATGATTTGACGACCGGCAAGCCGCTGCGGGATATCTGGCAGTTCGCGGTCCCGGTGCTGTTTGGACTTTTGCTGCAGCAGGTGTATTCGCTGGTCGATACGGCGATCGTCGGCCACGCGCTGGGCGTGATGGCCCTGGGCGGCGTCGGCGCGACGGGCTCGGTCAACTTCCTGGTCATCGGCTTCTGCAGTGGGCTGTGCACCGGCATGGCCATCCCGCTGGCGCAGGCCTTCGGCGCGGGCGACTACCGGCAGCTGCGCCGGTATGTGGCGGGCTGCGTATGGCTGGGCATCGCGATGTCCGCGCTGCTTCTGGCGCTGACGCTGCCGACGACGCGGGCGCTGCTGAAGCTCATGGGCACGCCGGAGGAGCAGATGGGCTACGCCTATGACTATATCTTCATCATCTTTATCGGCATCCCGGCGACGATCCTCTATAATATGGGCGCCTGCGTGCTGCGTTCGCTCGGCGACAGCAAGTCTCCGGTGTGGTTCCTGGCCATCGCGTCCGTCATCAATATCGTGCTCGACCTGCTGACGGTCTGCGTGCTGGGCATGGGCGTGGCCGGTGCGGCAATCGCGACGGTCGTCTCGCAGCTGGGCTCCGGCGTGCTCTGCGTGTGGTATATGCGGAAGCATTTTGAAGTTTTGCGCATGGAGAAGGACGACTGGCGGCTGCGGAAGGCCGAGGCCCTGCGTCTGCTGGGCATGGGCGTGCCCGTCGGGCTGCAGTTTTCCATCACGGCCATCGGCTCCGTGATGCTGCAGAGCGCGGTCAACTCGCTCGGCGCGGTCTGCGTGTCAGGCGTGGCGGTGGCCTCGAAGATCTACATGCTGCTCTGCTGCCCGTTCGACGCGCTGGCCATGGCCGCAACCAATTTTACCGGCCAGAACCTCGGCGCGGGCAAATATGACCGCATCCGGCAGGGTACCTACGCCTGTTTGCTGCTCGGCATCATCTACTGCGCGATATATATCGTGATCGCGCGTTTTGGCACGCAGTATCTGGTGCTGCTGTTTATGAACGCCGACGAGGCGCAGAGCGTGCTGGACTATACGCAGCGTATAAGCTACGCCTATGCCTACGGCACGCCGCTGCTGCTGGGCGTCAATGTCTTCCGCCTGTCGATCCAGGGCATGGGCTACAGCCGGCTGTCGCTCATCTCGGGTCTTCTGGAGATGATCGCGCGCACGGCGGTGGGCATCTGGGGGGTGCCGCAGTTCGGCTTTGCGGCGGCCTGCCTGGCAAGCCCGCTGGCGTGGGCGCTGGCCGACTGTTTCCTGATCCCGGCCTATTACGGCTGTCTGAACGCCCGCCGCCGCCAGGCGGCCCGCGTCCGCAAAGAGCTGCCGACCGAATAAGCAGCGAAAGACCGGCTGTCCATCCAGGACAGCCGGTCTGTTTCGCATTCTGCACAAATCCGCGCCCAGCGGCTTGCATACCAGGCTGATCCATGATAAGGTAAAAGCAAAGGAGGCGGTACCATGAAGATCTCGACCAAAGGGCGCTATGCGCTGCGGCTGCTGCTGGATATCGCTCAGAACCAGCAGGACGGTTTCGTCGTCTCGCTCAAGGAGATCGCGGAACGGCAGGAGGTCTCCAAAAAGTATCTCGAGCAGATCATCCCGCTTCTGAGCCGGGCGGAGCTGCTGCAGACTTCGCGCGGCTATCAGGGCGGCTACCGCCTGTGCCGCGCACCGGAGGACTATACGGTCTACGAGATCCTGTCCGTGGCCGAGGGCGGGCTTGCGCCCGTCGCCTGTCTGGACCAGCCGGAAAACACCTGCTCCCCGCGCGCCGGACTGCCTGACGCTCCCGGTCTGGGAGGGACTGGAGAAGACGATCCGCGACTATCTGCGCTCGATCACACTGCAGACGATCCTGGACGGGAAGGTCACCTGAAATAAGCGCAAAAGGCCGCCGGGCGTGCCCCGGCGGCCTTGCTTTACCGTTTCGTGATGCGCAGCTTGGAGAGCATGAGGTTGCCGAACTCGGCCTGGTCATTTACGGTGCAGACCTCGCCGAACAGGAACAGGCCGAGGCCCGGGCTGTGCAGCTCGGCGGGCAGGATGCCCTTGAGCCCGGCGCAGCCGAAGATGAGTGCGTCCGCATCGTCATAGAACGCCTGCATCCGGGGAAGGACGGTGTCGGGCTTCGCCAGCCGCAGCGTCATCTGCGGGCAAAGATCCCGGCCGGAGACGAGCTTTCCGCCCTCGCACGACAGATGCGCGTTGACGCCGAGCGGGTCGGTCAGCGTGACGTGCTCAAAGTCCGTCTCGCCGAAGCCGAGCGCGGCGCGCTGTTCCCGGTACCACGCGAGCGCGTCGCAGCCGTTGATGGTGTCGATCACGCGCGGGTCGGAGAACGTCAGCGTGCAGTGTTCCAGCAGCGTCGTGTGCAGGTTTTCCGTCACGGCCTCAAACTGATACCGCTCGTCCTCCAGCAGCAAAACGGCGGCTTCCCCGCCGCCGGGGATCAGATGGCTCCGGCCCGTGACCGGGTCGATGGCGGCCGCGCCGCCCGCCATGGGGCAGGGGAGGCGGCGGTGCAGCTCGCGCAGGAAGGCGTTTTCCCCGCCCGCGTTGCCAAAGAGGACGATCGCCGCCTGCGGCGCACTTGCCGGGAGCTGCGCGAGGATATCGGCGTAGCTGCCTGTCAGCGCCGTGCCGCGCACATCGCGGGCAAAGCGCTGCGTGTGGGCGACTGCCGGGTCCCAGCAGCCGGTCATGCCATAAGAGGCCGCGCCGAACGCACCGGGTAGAAGCTCCTGCACGGGTGTCACAAAGATCAGATCCATAAGATCCCTCCTGCGTGAACATTTTTCTTTATCCTAGCACGATTTGCCCGCGAGTGCAAGACACAGGCGTTGCGCGCAGCCGGACGAATATGCTATAATAAACCTTACAACACAATGATGAAGGGAGAACCCCATGAAATTTTCTGAAATGCCGTATGCGCGGCCCGATCTGGACGAATTGAAGCAGCAGCTGCAGGCGCTGACCGACCAGCTTAAGTCCGCGCCGGATTACGCTTCTGCACACGAGGCCTTCCTCGCCCAGCAGAAGCTGTCGACGCACATCGACACCCTCGCCACGCTCTCGAGCGTCCGCAACTCCATCGACACCCGCGACAAGTTTCTATGACGCCGAGGAGCAGTTCTGGAACGAGGCTGGTCCGGAGCTGCGCGCCTATGACGACGCATGGACCGCGGCAATGCTCGAAAGCCCGTTCCGCAAGGACTTTGCAGCGGAATACGGCGATCTGATGTTCGTCAACGCCGAGATCGGCCGCAAGGCCTTCTCCCCCCGCGATCGTCGAAGAGCTGAAGCAGGAAAACCAGCTCGTGCAGGACTATCAGAAGCTCATCGCCGGCGCGCAGATCGACTTTGAAGGCAGCACCTACACCATCTCGCAGCTCTCCCCGTTCAAAAACAGCCCGGACGACGCTGTGCGTCTGGCGGCCTGGAAGGCCTAGGGCGGCTGGTACAAGGCGCATCAGCCGAAGCTGGATGAGATCTATGACAAGCTCGTGAGGCTCCGCGACGCGATGGGCCGCAAGCTCGGCTACAACGGCTTTACCCAGCTCGGCTACTACCGTATGGGCAGAAACTGCTACACGAAGGAAGACGTCGAGAAGTTCCGCGCTGCCGTGGTCAAATATGTCGTGCCGGTCGCAAGCTCCATCTATCGGGAGCAGGCCGCGCGCCTCGGCAAGTCCTATCCCATGAACTTCGCCGACAACGCCCTCATGTTCCGCAGCGGCAACCCCAAGCCCTGCGGCACACCGGCTGAGATCCTGGCGCAGGGCAAGCACTTCTATGAGGAGCTGTCGCCCGAGACCGGCGAATTTTTCAACACCATGCTGGATAACGAGCTGCTGGACGTGCTCTCGACGCCGGGCAAGCGCGCGGGCGGCTACTGCACCAGCCTGGGCGACTACCATGTGCCATTCATCTTCGCCAATTTCAACGGCACGCAGCACGACGTCGAGGTCGTGACGCATGAGGCGGGCCACGCCTTCGCCGCCTGGCTAAACCGCGACCGTATCCCGCAGTCGTATATCTGGCCGAGCCTGGAGGCCTGCGAGGTGCACTCGATGTCCATGGAGTTCTTCGCCTGGCCGTGGGCCGAGGGCTTCTTTGGCGAAGATACGCGCAAGTTCCGGTACAGCCATCTGGCGGGCGCGCTGACCTTCATCCCGTATGGCACGATGGTCGACCATTTCCAGCACATCGTCTACGAAAAGCCGGAGATGACCCCGGCGGGCGCCACGCGGTCTGGAAGGAGCTTCTGGGCGTGTATATGCCGTGGGTGAAGCTCGGTGACGGCATCCCGTTCTACGGCGACGGCGAGGGCTGGCAGCGGCAGCTGCATATCTATGTGAATCCGTTCTACTATATTGATTACTGCCTCGCGCAGACGGTCAGCCTCCAGTTCTGGGCGATGCTCCAGAAGGACAAGGACAACGCGTGGCAGCACTATATGGCCTACACGAAGCAGGGCGGCAGCTGCGTCTTTACGAAGCTGCTCGAAAACGCCGGGCTGGAAAGCCCGTTCGGCGAAGCCTGCCTGCGCGGCGTGTGCGAGACGGCCAAGGCGTGGCTCGACAGCTATGACCTGACTGGGCTCGCGTAACGCAAAGACGCTTCTGCGGGCGGAATTGGGCGTTCCAATTCCGCCCTTGGCCTGTCTTTAGAAAGCGAGGCGAAAACTCTTGAAAAACACGAAAAACAGCGCGAACAGGCGTGTGCTCGGGCAGCTGCTGCACGGCAGCTGGCGGTATTTTTTATCGCCTGCATCGCCGCGAGCCTGCTCTTTACGGCGTTTGAGCTCGTCATCCCGCAGATCATCCGCGTGAGCGTGGACTCGCTGATCGGGTCCGGCCCGGTGAAGGTCGCGGCGGCCCGGCCCGTCGTGCAGGCGCTGGGCGGGGTGGACTACCTCCGGCAGAATCTGTGGATCCCGGCGGCCATGATGGCCGGCTTCGGTTTGCTGTCTGCCCTGATGCGCTACTGCGTGAACCTCTACAGCGCCAAGGCGGGCGAGACGCTCGTCAAGACGAGCCGGGATCTTCTGTACCACCACATCCAGCATCTGCCGTGGAAATGGCACATGGAAAACCCCACGGGCGATATCATCCAGCGCTGCACGTCGGACGTCGAGCGCATCAAGACCTTCTTTGAAGAGCAGTTCGTCTCCGTCTTCCGGATGCTCGCCATGATCGTATTCGCGCTCGTGTGCATGGCGCTGATGAACTGGAAGCTGGCGCTGGTCCCGGCGGTTCTGTTCCCGGTGATCATCATCTATTCGCTGCTGTTCCATAACTCCATCCGTGAGCGCTTCACCGCCTGCGACGAGTCGGAGGGCGTGCTGTCGACCATCGCGCAGGAGAATCTGACCGGCGTGCGCGTCGTGCGCGCCTTCGGCCGGGAGGAATATGAGCGCCAGCGCTTTGAAGCGCAGAACGAGGACTATACCACCCTCTGGGTCCGGCTCTGCCGGACGCTTTCGGACTTCTGGGCCGTCGGCGACGCCACGGCCTGTATCCAGACCATGCTCGTCGTGGTGTTGGGAAGTCTTCTGTGCGTGCGCGGCGAGATGACAGAGGGCGAGTTCGTGTCCTTCGCCATCTATAACACGATGAGCATCTCTCCGGTCCGCCGTCTTGGCCGCGTGATCTCGGAGATGAGCAAGATGGGTGTATCGGTCTCCCGCATCGCGGAGGTGCTGGACGCCCCGTGCGAGCAGGATAAGCCCGGTGCTGCGCCCCAGCCGATGGACGGCGATATCGTCTTCGACCACGTCTCGTTCCGCTATGAGACGGGGCCGGACGTCCTCTCCGACGTCAGCTTCACCATCCCGGCTGGCAAAAGCTTCGGTATCCTGGGCGGCACGGGCTCCGGCAAGAGCAGCCTTCTTCTGCTGCTCTGCCGCCTCTATGCGCCCCCTCAGAGGGGCGCGTGACGGTCGGCGGCACGGATCTGGCAGATCTGCCCGCAGCGTGGGTGCGCGACCATGTCGGTGTCGTGCTGCAGGAGCCGTTTTTGTTCTCCCGCACGATCGAGGAGAACATCGGCATCTGCGGCGCGGACCACGCGGCCGTGTGCAAAGCCGCCGAGACGGCCTGCATCGCCGCCGATATCGAGCAGTTCGCAGACGGCTACCAGACCATGGTCGGCGAGCGCGGCGTGACCCTCTCCGGCGGGCAGAAGCAGCGCGTGGCCATCGCGCGCATGCTGACGAAAAAGACGCCCATTATGGTCTTCGACGATTCGCTCTCCGCCGTCGACACCCAGACGGATGAGAAGATCCGCACGGCGCTCGGCCGCGATCTTGCCGGCACGACCACGATCATCATCTCCCACCGCATCACGACGCTGATGGACTGCGATAACGTTCTGGTCCTCGAGCACGGCAAGCTCCTGCAGTACGGCCCGCCGCAGACGCTTCTGCAGGCGGACGGCCTGTTCCGCCAGATCTACGACATGCAGATGTCCATCGGAGAGGAGGAGCCGGCATGAAGCGAGAAGAAAAGAAGGGCCTGCCGTTCTTCGGCATCCCGAAGCTGGCCCCGTATCTGAAGCCCTACCGGATGCTGTTTTTCTGGATGGTGACCATGGGCGGGATCGGCAGCGCCATGGACGCGGTCATCCCCTTGTTCCAGCAGCACGCCATCGACCATTTTATCGCCGAGAAGACCATGGACGGCATCGGCGGCTTCCTGGCCCTCTATATTCTGGTCATGCTCGTCCAGACGGCCACGAACTACATCTCTGCCTACGGCGCGTGCAAGGTCGAGCTCTATATCGGCCGGGATCTCAAGCGCGAGGCCTTCAACCACCTGCAGACGCTCTCGTTCTCCTATTTCAACCAGAACAGCGTCGGCTACATCCACGCCCGCGTCATGTCGGATACCGACTGCATCGCAAGCACGCTGGCCTGGGGACTCATGGAGGGCGTGTGGTACATCGCGTATCTGCTGTTTGCCGTCGTCATGATGTTCGTGCTCAACTGGCATCTGGCGCTGTGCGTGATGGTGATCGTGCCGGTCCTCGTCGTCTCGGGCGCGTATTTCCAGAAGAAGCTCGTCTTCTTCCACCGCCGGGTGCGCGAGCAGAACTCGCGCATCACCGGCGCGTTCAACGAGGGCATCACCGGCGCGAAGACCACCAAAACGCTCGTGATCGAGGATAAGGTCGAGCGCGAGTTTGACGGCCTCACCGGCGAGATGAAGCGCATGAGCGTGCGCGCCATGCACTTCCGCAGCGTCTTCATGTCGACGACGGCCTTCGCCGCCTCCGTCGCGCTGGCGATCGTCCTCTGGCGCGGCGGCATCATCACGAAAAACGGCGTGATGCTCATCGGTACGCTCAGCGTGTTTGTCAACTACGCACAGGGCATGATGGAGCCGGTTCAGTGGCTCGTGCAGGTCATCTCGTCGCTCGTCAACGTGCAGGTCAACGTCGAGCGCTTCACCAAGCTCATGGAGACCGAGTCCGACGTGCGCGACACGCCGGAAGTCACGGAGAAATACGGCGATGCCTTCCACCCGAAGAAGGAAAACTGGGAGCCGCTCTACGGCGATATCGACTTCGAGGACGTCACCTTCCGCTACCCCGACGGCAGCGAGAACGTGCTGGAGCACTTCAGCCTCAAGGTCCCGCAGGGCACGAACGTCGCCATCGTCGGCGAGACCGGCGCGGGCAAATCCACGCTCGTGAACCTCGTCTGCCGCTTCTTTGAGCCGACGGAGGGCCGCGTGCTCATCGACGGCCGCGACGCGCGCGCGCGCAGCCAGCTCTGGCTGCACTCCAACATCGGCTACGTGCTGCAGACGCCGCACCTGTTCTCCGGCACGGTCCTGGAAAACCTGCGCTACGGCCGTCCCGACGCGACAATGGATGAGATCGAGGCCGCGGTCAAGGCCGTCTCGGCCGACCAGATCATCGCAAGACTGCCGGACGGCTATGATTCCGACATCGGCGAGGGCGGCAACACCCTTTCCACCGGCGAAAAGCAGCTGCTGTCCTTTGCCCGCGCGCTGCTGGCCGACCCGCGCATCTTCGTGCTGGACGAGGCGACGAGCTCCGTCGACACCGTGACCGAGCAGCTCATCCAGAACGCTATCGAGAAGGTCATGACCGGCCGCACCTCCTTCATCATCGCCCACCGCCTGTCGACCATCCGCCGCGCGGACGTGATCCTGGTCGTGCATGACGGCAAGATCATCGAGAGCGGCACCCATCGCTCCCTCATGTCCGCCCACGGCCCCTACTACCGCCTCTACACCCGCCAATACCGCGAAGAACAGACAAAATCGATGATGGACTAACACAAACCGCCCGGCAGGATCTCCTGCCGGGCGGCTTGCATAGATAAGGAAGAAAACTGGTTGGAAAAGCGGGGCCTCAGCCCTTGACGGCGCCGGCGGTGACGCCGCTGATGATGTAGCGCTGGAAGATCGTGAAGATCAGCAGCTGCGGGATGATCAGGATGACGCAGCCCGCGGTCATGAGCGCGTAGTTGGTCGAGAAGGTGCCCTTTGAAATACGCGGCCGCGATGGAGAGCGTGCGCACGTCGGGCGAGTTCAGCATGATCTTGGCCAGTGGGAAGTCGTTCCAGCAGGCGAGGAAGGTCATGATGAGCGCGGTGGAGATGACCGGCTTTGCCACCGGCACGAGGATCCGGAACAGCAGCTGCCAGATGCTGCAGCCGTCGATGATCGCGGCCTCCTCCAGCGAGTCCGGGATCGAGCGGAAGCCGGAGACCATGATCATCATGTTCATCGGCGCGGTCCAGCCGATGTGGGTCAGGATGGTCGACCAGAGCGTGTCATACAGCCCGACCTTGACCATGACCAGATAGATCGGCAGGATCATCACGCACGTCGGCATGATGACGCCGCAGACGAAGTAGGAATACACACCGTTCTGCACCTTCCCGCTGCCGAAGCGCATCCGCCCCAGTGCGAAGGCCGCAAAGATCGACAGCAGCATCGATACCGGTACGGAGATCAGGATGACGATGCCAGTGTTTTTCACCATCGAGTAGAACGGGATGGTCTTGTAGGCGTTGACGTAGTTTTCCCAGTGCAGGGTATCCGGCAGGGCGAGCGGGTTCGTCAGAATATCGGTGTTGGACTTCAAAGACAGATAGATCAGCCACAAGACCGGCACCGCCGCCAGAAAGACCAGCAGGAACAGCCCGATGTTTCCAAGAATTTTTCCGCAGGTGTTTTTTCGTTTTCTGCCGCTGCGAATCGGCTGTGAGGGTTTGATACATAGATATTCCCTCCCTTTAATCGGCGTTGCGCCGCGAAAGCCGCATGGACAGCAGCGAGATGAGCGCCGCGAAAACAAATTCCGCCACCGCGATCGTCATGCCGTAGCCATAGAGCATACCGTCGAACGTTGTTGTGTAGAGATACGAGACGATCGTCTCCGACGCGTGCGCCGGGCCGCCGCCGGTGAGGATATAGACGACCTCATAGATCTTCAGCGCGGCCGTCAGCACGAAGATGCAGATGGAGGTGACATTCTCGCGCAGCATGGGCAGGATGATGCGGAAGATCTGCGAGGTGCCGGTACAGCCGTCGAGCGAGCTGGCCTCCAGCACGTCGGCGGGGATGGACTTGAGTCCGGCCTGCCAGAGCGACATATAAAGCCCATTGAGCTCCAGGCGCAGACCATGGAGAAGGAAATGGGGCTCAGAATGCCGTTCGCGCCGATCCACGCGGGCCCCTTGACGCCGATGAGGGCGAGCAGACTGTTGATCAGGCCGTTGTTGGGCTTGAGAATGAACGACCAGAGCAGACCGCACAGGACGCCCGGGATGACGTAGGAGGCAAAGATGATGACCTTATAGACCGTATTGCGCTTGCGCTGCTTGTTGAGCCAGAGCGCATATAAGAAGGAGAGCGGAATGACGAAAAGAAAAAGGGAAACGGCGCAGATCAGCGAATTGCGGACCGACAGCCAGAAATACCGGTCATGGATCAGCCGGGTATAGTTTGCAAAGTTGTTCCATTCCAGCGCACCGATGCCGCGGTAGCCGGTAAAGCTGTAGACGAGGCACATGATGAGCGGATAGATGATGAACGCCGTGTAAAACAGCAGCAGCGGCGCGGCGAACAGCCAGAATTTTTGCTTGGTATAGATCTTGTGCGTAACGATCACCTCTTGATGCGGTTCAAAAACAGCCGGCGGCCAGTACCCAAGCTTGGCTACCGCCGCCGGCCATACCTATGGTTTTCTCTGCATGTTATGGTACAGGATGTCCGGGCAAAATGCACCCGGTTTTTTTATCCAATGCTCGCCTGCCAGTCGGCGACGAACTGCATGGCGCCGTCGATATCGGTCGCGCCGGTGATGATGGCGGTCACGGCGTTGCGGTAAGGCGCCTTGACGGAAGCGTCGAACCAGGCCTGGCAGAGGTCGGGCACGCTGTAGGCGTCGGAGGCGATGGCGTCAAAGATGGTGGCCATGAACGGATCGAGCGTGCTGCGGTCGACGTAGGACAGGTCGGTCGCGGGGGATGGTGCCTGCGCTCCAAAGAGCCTCGGTGCCCTCACCGGAGGTCAGGAAGTTCAGCCAGAGCTTGACGGCCTCGAGCTTGGCCGGATCATTTTCCACGCAGGAGCCGACATAGCAGTTCCAGCCGTAGGTACGCAGGCCGACGGTCTGATCGTGGATGGAATCGGAGAACTGCGGGCCGAAGTTGAAGACGAACTTGTCCGCGTGCTCGGAAGCGTCGAGCTCGGAGACGAAGGAGGTAGCGAAGCAGTACATGGCGGCGTCGCCGTTGATGAAGGCCGCCTTGGCCTCCGCGTCGGAGGTGTAGGAGACGGCGTCACCGTATGCGCCGGTCTCGGCGATCTCCTGGATGCGGGCGAGGGTCTTGCGGAAGGGCTCGCAGGTGTAGAAGTCCTCTTCCTTCGCGCTCAGCTTTTCACACAGCGCCTTGTCCACGCCATACTGGCAGAACAGCGCATGGTAGCCCCAGATCGCCCAGATATCGGTTGCGCCGTGGCTGATGGCACGTTCACCGTTTTCGGTCAGAACGTTGCAGACGTTGATGAACTCGTCAAAGGTCGTGGGGACCTCAAGGCCGTACTTGCCGAGGATCTCGGTGTTGTATGCCCAGCCCTGGACCTCCGCCATGTAGGGGATCGCCCAGTAGCCGTCGACCGCTTCGTTGGCAAAGTCGAGCGCGTCGGTTTTGTAGTTGCCGCCGATCTCAGCGACGATGTCGTCCAGCTGCATGATGACGCCTGTGCCGGCCCACTGCTTGACCCAGCCGTAGGAGGTGTTCATCAGGTCGGGCAGGTTGTTGGCGGAAGCGCCCATCTGGAACTTGGCGTTATAATCGTCGGAGTTGCCGCCGATGGGGACGAGATCGAGCGTGATATTCGGGTATTTTTCCATAAAGGCCCTGGCTGCGGCGATGGTGCCCTTCTGCTCGGCAGCGCCGTCTTCAAGGTCGTTGCAGGGCAGCCAGTAGCTCAGGGTGATGGGGGCTTCGGCGTCAGTCTCGGCAGCCGGAGCTTCTTCTGCGGCGGGGGTGGTTTCGGCAGTTTCGGCGGGAGCGGCGTCGGCCGCGGGCGCCGGATCTGCTGTGGATGCGCAGGCAGCAAGGCTGAGAAGCAGCATAGCCGCCAGTAGCAGCGCGATCATCTTTTTCATTTCAGTTCTCCTTTTCGTTTTGTTTGAAACCGACAAAGGGAGGAGGCAAAATGCCTCCGCCGGAGTGCAATCGGTTGCATTACCTGCAATATAGCATACCTTCGTCAATCCGTCAACCCGTTTCCGAGTGGAACGGGGATTTTTGGCGTTATCCACAAAAAATGCGGTAAATAACTGTGAATAAGCGAAAACAGCCGGATTGACAATCGGCAGGTTCTATGGTTTAATAACAGAGATGTAAAAATTAAGGTATCAACTGGTGCTGCAACGGATTGCAGCACCGCGAGAGGCAGAACGTGCTATGGAGCAGAAAGTTACCATCTATACCCTGGCGGAGAAGCTGAATATGTCCGTCTCCGCCGTCAGCCGCGCCTTCAACCCCAATTCCAAGCTCAGCGCAGAGAAGCGGAAGATCATTCTGGAGGCTGCGGAGCAGTATGGTTATGTGCAGAATAAGATGGCGTCCCGCCTGTCGCAGCAGCCGATCCGCATCGGCGTGCTGATGCGCGGCCGGATCGAGGCCTATTATCTCAAAAATGCTGGACGGGATCAAGGCCGCTTATGCCGATTTCCAGAACTACAAAGTCACCTGCGACATCCGGACGCTCAGCCGCGACGATTTCAGCGCCGACAACGCCTGCGCAGTCCTGGAGGAGTTCCGATCTGCGGGCTATGACGGCGTGATCCTGCACGGCATCTACCATGAGGGCATCGTCGCCAAGGTCAACGAGCTGGCGGAGGCGTGGGATCAAGGTCGTCACGCTGCACAATGACCTGCCGGCCAGCTCCCGCCTGTTCACCTCGACGACGAACACCGAGTACACCGGGCGCATGGTCGCCCAGCTGTTCGATATCTTCCTGCCGCCGGACCGGCGGAATATCATTGCATTCTCCGGCAGCATGCAGTCGCTCATCCACCAAGGGCTGATCTTCTCGTTTTCCCGCTGCGCGATGACGCTGGGGCTGCAGCTGCTGCAGCACTATGACACGCTCGACACGCCGCAGATCGCCGAACGGCTGGTGCAGGAGGCGTTTGAGACGCATGAACGCATCGATGCGATCTATATTTCCTCCTCCAACTCCATCCCGATCTGCAGATATGTCGATGAACACGGCCTGAGCGATCAGGTCACCATCATTGCCTCCGATATTTTTGACGAGCTGAACGAGTATCTGCGCCGCGGCGTCGTCAACGCCACGATCTTTCAGGACCCGTTTGCGCAGGGCTACGCCGCGTTTGAAAAGCTGTATTACAATCTCGCGGAGAACCGTCCCGTCCCCACCTTCGTCACTGCGCGGCCGCAGATCGTGCTGAAAAGCAATTTGCCATTATATCAAAAATAAGCTGCTTCTTTTTTGTCGGTTGCACCAAATTTTCAGAAATTTGGTGCAACCGATTGCATTCTTCGGGAGCCTATGCTATAGTCAGATACACCCGAAAGAAAGGACGGCGCTTTTTTTTATGCTGCATCGTGTCTGGGAGAGCCGTATGGAGCCCTTCCGCGTCTTTGGAAACCTCTATTTTGTAGGCACAGAGCCCGCCTCGGCGCATCTGATCGATACGGGCGCGGGGCTCATCCTGCTGGACAGCGGCTACCCGGAGACCTTGTATCTGGTCCTGGATTCGATCCGCCGTCTGGGCTTCCGGCTGGAGGATCTGGCGCTGATTTTGCACTCGCACGGGCATATCGACCACATCGGCGGCACACGCGCGCTGGTCGAGCTGACCGGCGCGAAGACGGCCATTGGTGCGGCCGATGCCGATACCGTGCGCGGCAGGCGCCCGCTGACCTTCGCCAAAGAGCTCGGCATGACCTTTGACGGCTTTTTTCGAGCCGGACCGGCTGCTGCAGGACGGAGATGTGATCGCGCTCGGCAGCACCCGCATCACCTGCCTGCACACCCCCGGGCATACGGAGGGCACCATGTCCTATTTCTTTGACGTCACGGACGAAAACGGCCGCACGCTGCGTGTCGGGACACACGGCGGTGTCGGCATGAACAGCATGGCGCGCAGCTATCTGCTTGCCTACGGTCTGCCGCTGCGGCTGCGGGAGGAGTTCCGCGCCGGGCTGCACCGTCTGCAGGGCGAATATGTGGATATTTTCATCGGCAACCATCAGGATCAGTGCGATACCATCGGCAAATCCGAGCGGATCCGGGCAGGGGAGGCGGACGCCTTCGTCGACCCGTCCGCATGGCCGCTGTATCTGGCAGACTGCGAGCAGAAGCTCGACCGAATGCTGGCCGAAGAAGCAGAATCATTTCGAACAGGAGAGTAAGGATATGAAAAAATTACGTTGGGGCGTCATCGGCGCGGGCGGCATTGCGGACCGCAGAACGATCCCGGGGATGATGCTGGCGAAGAACGCAGAGCTGATCGCCGTCATGGACATCAACGCTGAGCAGGTCGAGAAGATCCGCCAGAAATACGGCGCAAAGCGCGGCTACACGAAGGAAGAGGACCTGCTGGCCGACCCGGAGGTCGACGCCGTTTATATTGCAACTCCCATCGTCCTGCACGCGAAGCAGGCCAAGCTGGCCGCAGATTACGGCAAGGACATCCTGATTGAAAAGCCGCTGGCCATGACGTCTGACGAAGGTCAGGAAGTCATCGAGTATTGTGAAAGCAAGGGCGTGAAGATCGCAGCGGGCTTCATGATGCGCTTCGGTTCGCACGTCATGAGTATGAAAAAAGCCATTGCCGAGGGCAAGATCGGCACGGTCGTATCCGGCTATTCGCAGTTCACCCTCTGGCTTCCCCTACGAGCCCGGCAACTGGCGGCAGTGCAAGGCCAAGGCGGGCGGCGGCGCGATGATGGACCTGTCGGTGCACACGATCGATCTGATGGAGTACATCACCGGCATGCGCGTGACCGAGGTCGCGTCCATGAACGAGAAAATCGCCTTCCCGGAGCCGCAGTATGACGTGGAGGACACGTCCACCATCCTCATGCGGATGGAAAACGGCGCGCAGTGCGTCGTGCAGTCGAACTTCAACATCCCGGACGAGGCGTCGAAGTGGCGCGTGGAGTTCTTCGGGGACGAAGGGCCGTCTGCTGGGCGACACGATGATCGGCCAGATCGACGGCGGCAAGCGGAACGCCGTGTTCATTGACAAAAACGTGGCCTACTCGGCCGAGCAGACGCACGCGGACGACGCGGGCATTGAGATCCCAGGCGATTTCGGCAACATGTACACCCGCGAGATCGAGAGCTTCTCGGATTCCATCCTGAACGGCAAGCCGCTCGTCGTCCCCGCATCCGACGCGGTCCACGTCCAGCGCATCATGGAAAAAGCCTATGCCAGCGGCGAAACGCTGGAAATTCTGAAGATCTGAGAGGGAGGACCATATATGACTCGTCTGGAACAGTTGAAAGAAAAGCTGGCGGCCCGGCAGCCGGTCTGCGGCACGACCTGCGGACTGGTGCTCGACCCGATCCTGCTGTCGAAAATGGATCATCCCTATATGGATTTTATGCTGTTTGACGCTGAACACGGCCGCTATGACGCGCAGAATCTGGTGCCGATGCTGCATATGTGCCGGATGATGGGCCTGCCGTCCATCGTACGGATCCAGGATGCGTTCTATCATCTGGCGGCAAAACCGCTCGACATGGGCGCGGACGGCATCATGGTGCCGCGCACCGAGACCGTGGAGCAGATGAAAGCCGTCATTGACGGCCTTTGCTTCCATCCCGTCGGCCGGAAGGGCAACGGCGGCAACCTGCAGTTCTACCCCGGCGAGAGCATCGAGCACTTCAACAGCACCCGCATCCTCATGCCGCAGATCGAATCGCCGCGCGGCATCGCCAACCTGCCCGCCATGCTCGACGCCTATGCCGACCATATCTCCGCCGTCATGATCGGCCCGTATGATATGTCCGTCATGGTCGGCACGCCGTTGGATATCTATTCCGACGTCATGACTGCCTCCATCCAGCAGGTCTTTGACATTGCCCGCAGTTACCACAAATCCTGCGGCATCTTCTGCAACACACCGGACGACGCCGAGCGCTTCCACAAGATGGGCGCAAACGTCTACTGGACCGGCGCAGACGTGCAGTTTCTGCAGATGGGCATCGATGAGACGTTCACGCGCCTGGCGCAGATCGGATGAGGGGGACGGACATGCATAAGATCGTCTTACTGGATAAGCCGCGGGAGAATCCCGGCGAGCTGGACTGGTCGCCCCTGCAGGCGCTGGGCGAGACTGTGTTCTATGCCCATACCGAGCCGGAGGAAGCTGCCGCGCGCATCGGGGACGCCGAGATCGTCCTGCTCAACAAGACCGTGCTGACTGCCGAGACGCTTCGGCAGTGCAAAAATCTGAAGCTCATCAGCGTCATCGCCACAGGCTACAATACCGTGGATGTGGACTGCTGCCGCGAGCTTGGCATTACGGTCTGCAACGTGCCGAGCTACGGCAGCGAGGCCATCAGCCAGAATGCCATCGCCCTGCTGCTGGAGCTGACGAACCGCGTGGCCCACCACGACGCCGAGGTCCGCAAAGGGCCGCAGCGGCGGGCCGGGCGACTGGTGCTTCTGGGACTACTCCGTCATGGAGCTCGAGGGCAAGACTGCCGGGATCATCGGTCTCGGCCGCATCGGGAAGATCACCGCCCGCATCCTTCGTGCGTTCGGCATGAAGATCCTGGCGCACGACATGTACCAGGATCCGGCCTGGGAAAATGAGAGCTGCCGCTATACCGACCTCGATACGCTCTACGCACAGTCCGACGTGATCTTCTTGCATTGCCCGCTGTTCGCGGAAAACCGGCATATGATCTGCCGCGCGTCGATCGAAAAAGATGAAGGACGGTGTGCTCCTCATCAACAACAGCCGCGGCGGGCTGGTCGTCGATCAGGATCTGGCCGACGCGCTGAACAGCGGCAAGATCGCGGGCGCCGGGCTCGACGCCATCGAGACCGAGCCCATCGCCATGGACAACCCGCTGCTCTCAGCCAAAAACTGCGTCATCACCCCGCACATCAGCTGGGCGGCGCTCGAATGCCGCCGGCGGCTGCAGCAGACGGCGATCGAGAACGTCCGCGCGTACCTTGCGGGTGTCTGCATCAACGTGGTGTGCTGAGACCTGAAAATCGCGAAAAACCCCCCGGCAGAGTTCATATGTACCGGATGCAGATTTCTTGTACATTTCCTTGTTGACCAGTACGACCTTCATGCCTTCACCCTTGATCTCGAACTTTGCGCCGGTCAGCGTCTGGTTCTTATTCTGGCCGTCGACCTTGGTGAGCTTGATGCCGGTGACATAGGTCTTGGTTTCAGATTCCGGAGTTTTGCCGGTAGGAGCACCTTCGCCCGGTTTATCAGGGTTCTTGGGATCGCCCTTGCCGTCAACATTCGGGTTGTTGGAATAAGTCAACTGGACTTTGTTGGGGTTGCCAGCAACGGGGTCAAGGCTGGCGTCCTGATTCAGGGTAGCGGAATAGGTGACAAGGATGGCGTCTCCTTTTGTATAGTTGATGAAATTTTTGATGACAATTTCAATTGTCGTGATACCGGTCGTATCTGTATTGTATGCAACCGTGTATTTGTTGGCGCCAAGCGTGGTACCGCCAATCGTGACTGCAACGTCATTATTGAAGGTCAGGCCCTTGGACATGGTATCGTTCAGAACAAAGAAATACTTGGTGTAGCCCGTCATATCAGGAACAGCGGACTTGACTTCATAGTTGATAACGTCGCCGATGGAAGCGTTGTTTGCCTTGACGCTGGTGTCGCCCTCTTTGATGTTCTTGTCAACAGTAGGGACGTCGGTCTTAGCGTTCACGGTGACATTATGGACGACCTGAAGGATGTAGCGGGTATAGGCGTCAGAACTCGGCGCGGAATCATCCTTATCCTTGACGAGGTAGTAGCCGGGGGCCAGAGAAGAGATGCTGTAATTCGTGCCAGACTCATTCCAAGTAGAAGTTCCAGCAACAGTAGCGTTGAGGTTTGCACCAGCCAGCTTGGCAAACTGCTGCGTTTTTTCAGCATCGCTTCCATACGTTGCGAGCACATCAGCAACCTGTGCGGCGGTCGTGCAGTCTTTAAAATCATTGCCAAGCGTCGCGTCAGCTTTCAGCGCTGTCAGCAGAGCAGCGCCGTTTACGCCGCTGCCCCATTCGATGTTGGAGAGAATGGTTTTGCCGTCCTTTTCGGCCAGATCGCCGGCAAAAAATCTGATAGGCTTCATATGTGTGGCCGGTCGTTGTATTGTTGATCGTAATCGTGTATGTAGTGTCGTCTGCCGCGAATACTGTCGCGCTCATCGCCAGCAGCAGGGTCAGCGCCAGCACGAGGGCGAGCGCGCGTTTTACTGTTTTCATGGTCTTGTTCTTCCTTTCGCTTTTTGCTTTTTTACGTTTATCCAGTTATAAGCGAGAACCGCCAGCGCTGCCAGCGCTGCGCCCGCGAGCTGAAGCCATAGTGCGCCGCCGCCTGTGCCCGGCAGCGCGTATCCGGCGGCGTTGACCGCCGTGATCGCGGCGTCGGCCGTCATGCGTTCGATGGTGCAGGTATCGCCCTGCCAGCACGGTCTCTGAGTTCTTGAACGTCACGGCGAAGCCGTCATGCTCCGTCTCGGTGATCGTGACCTTCGCGCCGTAGGGGATCGTCAGCGTACCGGATTCGCCGCCTGCAAGCCAGAGCGTCTCGGGGACCGTCTGGCCGTTGATCTCATACGAGACGGTAAAAGCGGAACTTCTGCGTGCTCTGGCTGTTGACGAGCTCCTTTTTGAGCGTCAGCGTCAGATCCTCATGCCGGTTCCGGACCTGCAGAATGCCGTCGTTTGCCACGATGGCGTCGGTGATCGTGCCGTCCGCCAGCGTGATGGTCCCGCCCGCGCCGACGCGGAAGGAGATGGGCTGCGAAAGTTCCTGATAGCCGTCCGGCGCCTGCGTCTCCCTCAGCGTGTACGACCCGGGCAGCAGCCCTGCCAGCCGCAGAACGCCGCCGTCGTCGACCGCCAGCTCCTTCGTCGTCTTCGGCACCTCCGCCTCCTCCACCGGCACCAGCAGCCACTTCTGCGCCGGGGAACCGTTGTCCGTCCAGACCTGGATCCGCTGGCCCTCGGCGATGGTCGCGCCGTTCAGGTCAAGCACAGCTTTGCTTTGCGCCAGAACAGCGACGCGCGGTTTGATTTTGAACGTGCCGTCTCCGTTGGCGATCAGATACCATTTCTGGTTCGTGTGCGGCGTATCATCATTGCCGTTTTCGCCGAGGTAGAAGTGCACCAGATGTCCGTCTTCCAAGTTGGCAGAGTCCAGATCCAGATACCGTTTGTTTTCTTCGCACCGGAAACTGTACGAGCCGTCTGTTTGCCGGACGACATACATCTTCTGTGCGTTGCTGTCTGTTTTTTCCTGCAGCTGCGCGTCATTCTGGCCCAAAGACGAGCTTTGTCCGATAACGAAGTTCGGATCCGATGCCAGCGCGATGTAATACAGCGCCCCGGACTGGATCTGATTCGCCCCGCTCGACGGGACGGTGTAGAGGATCTGGCCGCTCGCGCTGTCTGTGTCCTTCATGGCATAGACCGGGTTATCGGCGGCGTTTTTCAGCTCGAAGACAGCGCCCTTGAGCGGTTTCCCGTCCTGATCGAGCTTCTGCAGCGTCAGACCGACCTTTTTTCATCGTGTTGGTGAAGACCACCGTGCCGGGGATGTCCTTGATGATCGTGCCCTGCGCGCTCCCGCCGCCGCTCAGAACGCCGTCAACGGTGTTCGTCACGGTGTAGCCGTCCGGGTCAAGCTCCGTGATCTCATAGCGCAGGCCGATGGGCAGGTATTTGATCCGGATGGTCTCGCCCGCCTTCAGACTGAACTGACTGCCGTTGTGGAGGACGAGGTCTGCCTCCGTGCTGCCGTCGTTTTTTCGTGCGGGTATAGGCGTAATCGTCCCAGATCCGGCTGCCGTTTGCATCGGTGAACTTGATGTCGAAGGTGAATTCCTTGTCCTTGTCCGGGTCGTCCTCGCCGATGACCTGCTTGCTGATCTCAAGATCGCCGGTCTTCTGCTCGATGTTGACGCCGGAGACCGAGGGCAGCGTAAAAGTTCATGTAGCACGTCGAGCCGGACGCGCCGCGCTCGGTGTAGAAGAAGGTGAGCGTGTGCTGCTCGTCTTCCGTGCGGTCTGTGCGGATATAATCCCACAGGTTCACGTATTCGCCGACCGAGGAATGGACGCCGCCGATGTCGCAGACGAGCGTATTGTCCAAAAAGACCCACATATCGTCGTCGCCGAAGAACGTATAGTCCAGCGGCCCGACATAATCCGGCGTCAGCGTAAACGTCACCGCATACTGCATGCCGAAGAAGGAGTTGTGCGCCTGTCCGTCGTCGCTGTATGGAAGCGTTGTGGATTCGTCACCCCATGTGCCGCTGATGCCGTCCGCGCTGGCAAAGCCCTGATAATAGATGGGATTGCTGTAGCTGCCGAACTTCGGATCCATTTGTATATCCGTATAGGACACGCCGTCCAGCGGCCAGAAATCGTTTGTGAAAATGTGCGTGTGCGTCGTATCAGTTTTTCGGGGACGGATTGAAGAAATCCTGCAGACCGCTGATCGATCGAGTACCAACACTGGCGGAGGAAAGCGTGTAGGTATCGCCCACCTGGGAGAAGGTCAGGGAACTGTTTTCAAAGGATTTCTTGCCGTTCGCATTGCCTTCATTGAACAGGTCGGGCGTAATGAGCCAATCGTTATATATGATCTTTCCGTTTGAGAGACTTTTCGCTAATCCAAAGGTACAGCCGTAGTTCCGGCCACTGTATTTATTTAGATATACACCGTTAAATTTATAATTTGCCATGCCGGTGCCGCAGTTGGCGTTGCCGAAGGCCAGAATATCCCGGTAGTCCGACCATTTTGTTTTTTTCATTGTCCTTTGATAGTTTGATTCTATATTGATGCCGGTAATGCCAGTGCACCATTTGCCGTCGCCATTTTGCCCGCTTGAAATGTTGTAGTCATAGAATGTTGCGGACGTGGTGAAGTCGGCTTCCTTTGTATCGTAGACCAGCCGGAGGACGTTTCTCTTGGTGCTGTCCAGATAAATGATGTTCTGTGCGCTTGCGCCGTCTTCATCCTTCAGATCGCGGTTGGTAAAATGGACGTTGGCCGGATCGTCGTATATGGTCCAATCTGCCTCATTCGTGCTGACCTCGTCTTTACCGTCCTGCAGAACCCAGATCTGCTTCAATTCATAGCTGCTGTTGTCGATCAGCTTATTGATATAGGAGGGGTTCGGCGCTTTGATGTACTCAAATTCGTTGGCGGCGTACATCTTCGTCAGTTCGCTGGTGGTTGCAACGTGATAATTCGGCGTTGCGTTTCCGGCATTCTTCGTTGTGTTCTGGCCGGTCGGCGTCAGATAGATCGATTTGGTTTCGTTGGTTCCGCCATTTGTGGGGAGCACTCCGCCGCTGGTATCGAAGACCGTCAGCTCTTTTTCTCCATTTGTGGCAAACCGCGGGATATACGCGTAATACTGCACCGTATAGCGCGGATTTGCCGTCGTGGCCAGCACCGCGATCGTCCCGCTCTGGACGCTGACGGTGAAGACCGGCGCGGCTTCCTCGGCCGAGATCGTCGCGCTGTCCAGCTCCTGCAGGCCCTCGTCTCCGGCCTGCATCACGGCCAGCGTCACGCCCGTCTCCGCCTCTGGCGCAGCCTCGTCCAGCGCATCCAGCTGGCCCAGCAGCGGCTGCAGCACCGCGTCCGTGACCGCGATCTCGGCCGTCATGCGGTAAGCCGCCGTGTCGAGCGCCTCGCCGCTTTGCACCAGCGCGAGCTGCCGGACGATCCACTGCTCCGCGCCGTCCGACGCTTCGCCGTCGGAAAGCCCCGAGACAGCCGCGTCCGTAGCCTGCACGTCAAGCTCCGTGCCCTCCGGCAGCGGCTGCGCGCTCTCGACCGTCAGCGTCAGCTGCAGCTGCGCGTCCGCGTAGGAAAAGCGCTGCGTGCTTGCCGCCTCATAACAGGCGTCCGTGTGCGTGTGCTCCGGCAGCTCGCAGACGAGCGTGCCGTCCGCGCTGTAGCAGTCTTCCGTATGCGTGTGTTCTTCCAGACCGCAGAGCGGCGTTTTCTCCGCCGCCGGTTCGTAACAGGCGTCGGTGTGCGTATGTTCTTCCAGCGCGCAGATCAGCGCGCCGGTCTCATCGTAGCAATCCGCGGTGTGCGTATGCGCCTCGTGCCCGCAGAGCGGCGTTTTTTCCGCCGCCGGTTCGTAACAGGCGTCGGTGTGCGTATGTTCTTCCAGCGCGCAGATCAGCGCGCCGGTCTCATCGTAGCAATCCGCGGTGTGCGTATGCGCTTCGTGCCCGCAGAGCGGCGTTTTTCTCCGCCGCCGTCTGATAGCAGGATTCTACGTGCGTATGTTCTTCCAGCGTGCAGATCAGCGCGCCGGTCTCGTCATAACAATCCGCGGTGTGGGCATGTTCCTCATGCCCGCAGAGCGGCGTGCGCGCCGGGGTTTCCGGTTCGGCCGGTTCTTCCGGTGTTTCGCCATTATCCTCCTGCTCCGGCAGAATGCCGAAGCCGAGAAGCCCGGCCTCGTCCAGCGCGTGCTGCTTGCGGACCACGCAGCCGCCGACGTTTCCTTCGATCGTGGTGAGCGACGCGCCGTCCGCCGAGACCTCCGCCACAAGGGCGACATGGTCGGCATAGCCGTCGCTGCCCGTGTCAAAGAAGACCAGATCGCCGGGCTGCGGCGCGCAGCGGTGCCCGCGGCGGCATAGCGCCCGAGCGCCTGCAGCTGCTCCGTCCAGCGGATGCAGCCCGCCTGCGCCGGGATGCTGTCCTCCGGCACGCTCGCGTAATGCAGGCAGAACGAGGCGAACATCGCGCACCACTCGCCGTACGGGTCGCCGAACCACGCGCCGTAGCGCGTATAGCCGTGCATCCCGCCGGCTTCATCTACGATATAATTGCGCGTGCTGGCGGCATAGCCGAGCTGGCTTTCCGCCACCGCTACGACGTCCGCGCGCCATTGCCCGCTGAGCGTCTGCGGGATCGTCTGCTCCCAGACGGACGCGGATTCCAGATCGGCCTGCGCGTCGGCGTAGCAGCTGAGACTGTGCGTATGCTCCGGCTTTTCGCAGATCAGCCGCGTCTCATAGCACGCGTCGGTGTGGACGTGGGCCGGGATCTCCGGCTCGTCCTCCGCCTCGCCCTCCTCGAGCGGGCAGATCAGCTCGTACTGCGTCTGGTAGCAGTCCTCCGTGTGCGTGTGTTCCTCGCTCTCCTCCTGCCCGCAGACAAGGACAAGATGGGCCGCGTAGCAGCCCTCAGTGTGGACGTGCGGCGTCGGCTGCTCCACAGGCAGCTGCTCGTCCTGGCCGCAGATGAGGATCGTCTCATAGCAGCTCTCGTCGTGCGTGTGCGCCTCCTGCCCGCAGAAGGTCTGCTGCGTCATGGTCAGGGCGGGGGCGTGTCAGGGCATAAGCGGTCGCGGCGGCGACAGCGCAGCAGAGCCCCGCGACCCCATATGCGCCGTTTGCGCCGCCTTGTCTGCGCAGCCGTGCGGCTGCGCGCCTGTTCCTGCAGGTCATCCTGCATCTGTGTCACCTCCCATCACCGTACCGGGCCGAAGTCTGACAGCGGCCAGATTCGGAAAACGACCCTTCCCACGACCTGATCCGCCGCCACGCAGCCCACAGTCGTGCTGCGCGAGTCGATCGAGAGACGTCCCGGTTGTCACCCATCAGGAAATACCGCTCGTCCGGCACCTGATAGGGCAGCGTGATCGTCGTCTCGCCATACGCATGCGCCGTCAGATAGGGGCTCGTCGAGGACGTTTCCGTTGATGGAAACGATTCCATCCGCGTCGATGTCAACCCACTGCCCGGGGCCTGCGATATACCGCTTGATGAGAAGCTTGTTTCCGTGATAGAACGCGGCGATATCGCCCGGCGCGAACGTCTTTGTTTTGATCGCCACGACCAGCTGTCCGTCGGACAGCGTCGGCGCCATCGAGCTGCCGTAGATCCGCAGCACCGGCATCCAGAGCGTGGCGACCAGCACAGCCAGCGCCGCCACCACGAGCAGGATCGCCGCCGTGCTCCGCAGCGTCCGGCCATACCGCCGCTTGTAGCGCAGGCGGCTGCGCTCGCGCGCGATCTGCTCCGTGGTCGGCAGATCCGCGGCCGTTGTGTGTTTCTTCATCGGTTCGCCATCCCTTTGAACATCTCCTGCAGCTCCGCGTGTGCCTGGATCAGCTGTCCGGCCTGCAGCTGGAATCGTTTCCAATGCTCGGCAGCCTGACGCTCCGCGGTATCCACGATCTCCTTCGCCTGCCGCTCGGCGTCCGCAAGGATCTGCTCCTTCTGCGCCTGCGTCTCGGCGGCGGAGGTCCGGACGGCCTGCAGATACTGGTCGGCCGCCGCCTGCGCGGCGTCAAACACGCCGTTCAGCGAGAGCGCGGCCTCGGCGATGGAGCCGGCGTTTGCGAGGCGCAGATGCCGGTCCTGCAGCTGCGCCTGGGCCTGGGCCAGCTGCTGCTCGGCCTGCTCCTTCTGCTGCTGCAGCGTATAGATGATATCGATCAGATCTGCGCGGCTCAACCGCCGCAACTCCTGGTCCGTCATGGTATCGCACCATCCTTTTTTGTTCGCCCGTCTGCCCGCAGGGCGGGGGAGAGGGGCGGAAACGCTATAAAAATGTCCCGCTCCGCCGCGGCGGTGCGGGCAATATTGTCATGTGCCTGAACCGGCAGGAACGACTTCATTTCGGATACTTATAGTAGCGCAAAGCACGGAATCTGCCGATTATAATCCTGAAAAAATTGAACTTTTTTCATAAAAAACACTGGAAAATACCATTATACTGGAAAACAGAGTAAAAACATAGGATATTCCGAAATCACAGTTTTACAAGACCTCCCTGTTCCACCGCCATCTTCCATACGACCAAGCCGCGATCCATAAAAACCTCCCGGACGTCGCGCACGACGTCCGGGGGTGGGTACATTATATAGAATATGAGAGAGGGAATACTCCGCCGACTGCGTCGGCTACGTGTCCCATTACGCATTTTCTTTTGACTACGCCAAAAACTGCGATGCTTCGCATCGCGGCCATCTGACGATGGCAAAATGCGAAAGGGCGGTGTCTTAACCTTTTGACCAACGGGCCTGGTAGCGGCAATCTGACTCGAACAGATGACACTCCGGGTATGAACCGAATGCTCTACCAACTGAGCTATGCCGCCATAAATGTGCCGTATCTCACGGGCACGATGTATTATAAAGGATATTCAGAGATTTGTCAACTGCATCTTTGCGCTTTTTCTTAAATTTTTTCCGTGTTTCCGGGCGCGGACTGCGCATACTAGCTGCGGGAGGGAAGAGAATGGATCTGCGGCATTTTTTCCTGCTCCTGCTTGCCGGCGGGAGCGTATATGTGTGCATCGAGCTTCTCTGGCGCGGGCGGTCGCACGGGAGCATGTTCCTCTGCGGCGGGCTGTGCACGGTGCTGATCGGGATGCTCAACGAGTGGGCGCCGGGGCTGGCGCTGACGGCGCAGATGCTGCTCGGCGCCTGCGTGATCACGGCGTCGGAGCTGCTGTTCGGCTTTTTATTCAACCGGAGCTATGCCGTCTGGGACTACCGGGGGCTGCCGCACAACTTCCGCGGGCAGATCTGCCCGCAGTATTTCTGCGGCTGGCTCGGCATCGCGCTGCTGGCAGTCTTTCTGGACGACGGTGTGCGGTATCTGGCCTTCGGCGAGGCAATCGGGCCGTATTGCTTATTCTAATTCCCCCAAGACTCCGTCGCGGCAGAGTTCGGTGATGCGCACGGCGCGGATCTCGTTATGCAGGTCCGCGGCCTGTACATAGACCTTGACGTAATTCATGGCGTGGCCGGCGTAGAGCCCGTCCTCCTCCTGCTCAAACAGGACCTGCTGCGTCGTGCCGAGCAGGGCGGTATGATACTGCGTCTCAAGCTCGGCGGCGACGGCCGCGGCCTCGGCGGCGCGGCGCTCCTTGACGGCGTTCGGGATCTGGCCGGGCATGGCGGCGGCGGGCGTCCCCTTGCGGCGGGAGTAGGGGAAGATGTGGAACATCGAAAGGCCGCAGGTCCGCAAAAAGTCCAGCGACTGGCCGAATTCCTCCTCCGTTTCGCCGGGGAAGCCGACAATGAGGTCGGTCGTGACGGCGCAGCCGGGGAAATACTGCCGCAGCAGCCGGACGCTTTCGAGATACCGCGCGGTATCGTACCGGCGGTGCATCCGCTGCAGGACGGTATCCGAGCCGGACTGCAGACTCAGGTGGAACTGCGGGCAGAGATTGGGGTAGACGCAGAGCGTCTTGCAGAAGTCCTCGTCGATGGTGCGCGGCTCCAGCGAGCCCAGGCGGATCCGGACCGCGGGGACCGCCGCGCAGAGCGCCGCCAGCAGCTGCCGCAGGCAGCTGCCGTCCTTCCACTCCCAGCCCCAGGAGGAGATTTCGATGCCGTTGACGACGATCTCGCGGTAGCCCTCGGCGGCAAGGCCCTTCGCCTGCTCCACCGCGGCCTGCAGCGGCATGGAGCGCACCCGGCCGCGGGCATAGGGGATGATGCAGTAGGTGCAGAAATTGTTGCACCCGTCCTCGACCTTTAAAAGTGCGCGCGTCCGCGCGGCAAGCCCGCCGGCGGGCAGGATCTCAAACGCGCGCGGCTGGCCCGCGTCGTCCACGCGCTCCCATTTCTGGCGCGTGGCGGCAGCTTTCGATCATGTGACGGACGAAGGCCTCGCGGCCGTCGGTGCCGATGAGCACGTCGACGTCCAGCTTGCGGATCTCGTCCGGGCTGCTCTGGGCGTAGCAGCCGCACAGACGCCGACGGCGGCGGCCGGATTCAGCTTGCGCACGCGCCGGATGGCGTTGCGGGATTTCTTGTCGGAAACGGCTGTGACGGTGCAGGTATTGATGATATAGCCGTCGCAGATCTCGTCAAATTCGCCGAGCGTATGCCCGCTCTGCACCAGCAGCTGCTCCATCGCCTGCGTCTCGTATTGGTTGACCTTGCAGCCCAGCGTGTAACATGCAAATTTCATAGGTAAAACCACCAAAAGTATTGATTATGCACAAAAAAGGTTTGTATTTTTTGTGGATAGTATAAAATATCTTTTTCGTTTATACTAAATAATAGCAGAACTGATACTGGTTCCTGCTTCTGTTTTTTTGAACGATCGATCCGTTGTCCACTGACGCTTTGCCGCTTTATTATACCTGATGCCGCCCCCGGTTGTACAGCCCATTGCAGGAGGATTTTCCGTGAGAGAATATACCGTTCAGTTTCACTCCGTGAACGAACTGGCCCAGTTCGCCACGATCGCCAACCGTCAGCCGTTTCCTGTCCATTTTGACTATCAGGGATCCCGGCTCGACGCAAAATCCATCCTCAGCCTGTGCGCCCTGCCGCTTGAAGCGCCGGTACGGGTCGTCCTGCCGGAGCAGGTCTCCTGTGAGCGCTTCCTCGCCGACATCCAGAGCTTCCTCTGTGACCCGGCCGCGGAATAACGAAACCAGTGATATTGCACCCTCCCGTTTCATACGCTTGTACAAATGAAACGGAAGGGTGATTTTTTTATGAAAAAGAGGCTGGTCTGTATCGGTCTGGCGCTGGCGCTCCTGGCGGGGCTGTCGCTGACGGCCGCGGCGGAGGATCTGGAGCTGCCCGCGCCGTCGTGCATCCTGATGGAGAAGCAGACCGGACAGGTCCTGTATGAATCCAACGCCCATGAGAACTCCGTCCGGCCAGCGTGACGAAGGTGATGACGCTGCTGCTGGTGATGGAGGCGCTGGAGAGCGGCTCCATCGGCTGGGACGATACCGTCACCACCTCCGCCGCAGCCGCCGCCAAGGGAGGCAGCCAGATCTATCTCGAGGAAAACGAGCAGCTGCCGCTGACAGAGATGCTCAAGTCGGTCGTCGTCTCCTCCGCGAACGACTGTGCCTGCGCGCTGGCCGAGCACGTGGCCGGGAGCGAGGCGGCCTTCGTCTCGCGCATGAATGACCGCGCGGCGGAGCTCGGCATGACCGACACGCATTTCGTCAACTGCACCGGGCTCGACGACGGGCCGGACGCGGACACGCACCTCACCACCGCATACGATATCGCCCTCATGTCCCGCGCGCTGCTGCAGCACGACGAGATCAAGCAGTACACCACGATCTGGATGGACACCGTGCGGAACGGCCAGTTCGGCCTGTCCAACACGAACAAGCTCGTCCGCTTCTATGACGGCACGACGGGGCTCAAGACCGGCTATACCTCGCAGGCGGGCTACTGCCTGTCCGCCTCCGCCGAGCGTGGAGGGATGGAGCTGATCGCGGTCGTCATGCACTGCAAAAGCTCGGTCGACCGCTTTGAATCGGCCAAAGCCCTGCTCAACTACGGCTTTTCCAACTACGCGCTCGTCACGCCCGAGCCGGAAGACGGCATCCCGCCCGTCCCGGTCGTGCTGGGCACGCAGGAATTCGTGACCCCCGTGCCGCAGAGCGACGCGCCGCTCCTGCTGGAAAAGGCGCGCGCAGCGCAGATCCGGACGTCCGTGGAGACGGACGCGTCGGTCCGCGCGCCGGTCGCGGCCGGGCAGCAGCTTGGCCGCATGACCGTCACCGCCGGAGACGAGACTGTCGCCAAGATCCCCCTCGTCGCCCCGGCGGAGATCCCCGCACGCACCTTCCCGGACCTCTGGGCGGAGCTGCTGGGGAAGATCTGCTTCTCGCAGTAAGTCCGGACCGAAGGCTTTCCCGAAAGCCTTCGGATTCTTTGCGTTTTTTCCCAAAGTGTAGTATAGTAGATAGCAAAAGAAACGGAGGCGCATGCGATGATCGACGTCGAATTGTCGAATATATGGGGCAGCGTCAGTCTGCCGGATCTGCTTTCCGGAGAGAAGGACCTGTTTGACGCGCATATGCAGCTGCGGACCAACCAGCCGGACGGGCCGGACTTCCTCGGCTGGCTGAACGCGCCGGAGGGCGTGATGGCCCGCGCGGTACTGTCGATCGGCAAGGCCGCGGAGCGGATCGCGGAGCTCGGCGACACGCTGGTCATCGTCGGCAGCGGGGACGCGCCCGCCGCCGCGCAGGCGGCGATCCGCGCGCTCGGGGCCGCCTCCGGGCTGGAGCTGATCTTCGCGGGGACGAGCCTGTCCGCCAGCGCCTACGAGCAGCTGTGCACCCGGCTGGAGGGGACAGATTTCTGCCTGCTCCTGACAGCGCAGGACGCCGTCAGCATCGAATGCGGCGTCGCCTCGCGCGCTGTGCGCTGGCTGCTTGACCGGCGTTATGGGCCGGAGGCCCGGCAGCATATCTTCGTCTGCGCGCCGCAGGGCAGTCTTCTGCACACGATGGCAAAGGAGGAGGGCTATACCTTCCTGCCGCAGCCCGCGCAGCTCGGCTGCACGGATTCCGCGCTCTCGCCCGCGGCGCTTCTGCCGATGGCGGCGGCCGGGATCGAGCCGCTGGCCCTGCTCGAGGGTGCGGAGCAGGCGTATCACGACTATGACCTGCGTGCATTCGAAAACCCCGCCTGGATGTACGCCGGCGCGCGGCACGCGCTGGAGCTCCGGGCGCGGAGAACGGAATTTCTGGGCGTGTTTGAGCCTGCGCTGCTGCCCTTCACCCGCTGGCTCGCGGGCAATACCGCCCGGCGCAGCTGCCGCGGCGGCTACGGCGTGCTGCCGGTCCCGGCGGAGCTGCCGGGGAGCTTGGACGCGATGGACGCGATGCTCGCCGGGAGCCGGAGCGCGTTCGAGACCTTCCTGCGCGTGCCGCTGCCGGCCAGAAAGCGTAAGATCGAGCTCGACTGGAAGGACTACGACGGGCTCGGCTATCTCTCTGGCCACGCGGTGGACGAGGCGGACGGCGCGATGTTCGACGCGCTCGTGCAGACGCACGCGTCGCTCGACGTGCCGCTGATCGTGCTTTCAGCCCAGACGCTGGACGCGCCGCAGCTTGGCGAACTGTTTTATTTCTTCGAGCTGACGGCGGCGCTGTGCGCCGCGACGGACGGGCTTTCGCCCTTCGACCGGAAATTTTCCTCGCCCACCCGCGCGCAGACGGCCGCGCTGCTGCAGAAAAGCGCGGAATGAGCCGCAGCGCGGCGGAGCATTTACAATCTTTTCACAAGTAAGTTCTTGTGTTTCCGGCGGAAAGCTGGTACAATGAAAGTGACCACAGGAGAAAAGGAGGAATGCCCGTATGGTCAATATTATGATGGGTCCCGAAGGCTCCGGCAAGACGAAGCAGCTCATCGGCGCCCTCAACCAGGCAGTGCAGCGCGAATCCGGCAGCATTGTGTGCATTGAAAAAGGAGACACCCTTCGTTTCGACGTCGACCATAAGGTCCGTCTGATCGATATCAAGGATTACGCATACGGCGGTTATCCGTTCCTGCGCGGCTTTATCAGCGGCCTGCACGCGGGGAACTTTGACATTACGCATATTTTCATGGACAATCTGTATAAGCTGGCGCAGAGCAGCGATCCGAAGGAGACCGAGAATTTCCTGGATTGGTGCAGCGTCTTTTCCGCGGAAAACAGCGTGGCCTTCACCCCCTGACCATCGCAGGCGAGGCGGCGGAGGCTCCGGAATATATCGCAAGATATATGGACTGAATCAGACATTCCAGGCGCTGCGGGGATCTCCGCAGCGCCTTTTTGTATAGTATAGGGTGTAACCGGATCCCGCCGGGCGCATTGTCAGGTTTCAGATACACCCTTGAGACAGAGACACCTATGGGAAGGAGGAAGACCATGCCGCAGCCGGAATATGTGCAGCGCGGATATCTGCGCGAGGATTTCCGCCTGTTCCACCTGAAAGGACCGATGGAGGAGCAGCTGGACTGGCATTACCATACCTTCCACAAGCTGATCTTCTTCCTTGGCGGTACGTCGAGCTACGGGCTCGAGGGGCGGAGCTATCCCGCTCGAGGCGGGCGACGTGATCCTGGTCCCGCAGGGCTGCGTCCACCGGCCGGAGGCCGCGCCAGGGCGCGCCGTATGAGCGCGTGATC
>VOFC01000046.1_pt1 | contig 58001 bp, 109 predicted proteins | sample 5384161 | NCBI WGS metagenome assembly VOFC01 (sample SAMN12384722, study PRJNA508395) | human gut metagenome | isolation source: healthy gut B | host: Homo sapiens
AATTTAAAAAATATGTTATAGATGATTTTATAGAGTGTTATAAAAATTGTAAAACTCCTAATCCTTGCATAGAATGCAATAAATACATGAAATTTGGATGCATGTGGGAAAAAGCACAAGAAATGGAGTGTAATTTTATTGCAACAGGTCATTATGCTAAAACAGAATATTCAGAAAAATATCAAAGATGGGTATTAAAAAATCAAAAGCAGGAAGAAAAGATCAAAGTTATGTTTTGTGGAATATTCCCAAAGATTTAATTGATCAAATACAATTAATAGAGGAATGCCAGTTATAGCACTTCCTACAACAGCAGGAACAGCAGCAGAAGTTACAATTAACTATGTAATAACAGATGAAGAAAGAAAAATAAAAATGGTATGTGTAGACCCACATGATATTCCAATAATTGCTATTGTAGATACAGAACTTATGGCATCAATGCCAAAATCACTTGCAGCAGCAACAACAGGAATGGATGCATTAACACATGCAGTAGAAGGATATATAACAAAAGCACATAATGATATGTCAGACATGTTCCATATGAAGGCCATAAAATTAATATTTGAAAATTTACCAGCAGCAGTAAATGATAAAGGAACCAGATGCAATAGAAAAAATGGGAATGGCTCAATATATTGCAGGAATGGGATTTAGTAATGTTGGACTTGGAATAGTACATTCAATGGTGAAAAAATACTTTGATACAATTATAGATGAAGAAGCAAAAAATTATGAAACAATAATTTTTAGTGCTGGAAAAATAGGATATCAGGTAGAATTAAATTTAGAAGACTTAAAAAGTTATAAAAATTCAATTATCTGATATAGTAGATTAAAAAATATAAAAATTTATTTATTAGAAATGAAAAAGAATAAATAAAAAACATTGAAAATTATAATGAAAAGAAAGGAAATGATAAATATGAAAAATATAAAATTAAATATAGAAGGAATGGAATGTAATGGATGTGAAAATAGAATAAAAATGCTATTTCAAGTATGAAAGAAGTAAAAAATGTAATAGCAAATTTTGAAACAGGAATAGTAGAAGTAGAATGTGAAGATACTGTAAAAGAAGATTTAATTAAAGAAAAAAATTAGTAATTTAGGTTTTACAGTAAAATAAAGGAATGATAAAAAATGAAAAAGGTTATTTTAAATATAGAAGGAATGACATGTAGTGCATGTTCAAATGGATTAGAAAAATATTTAAAAAAGCAAAAAGGAATTATAGATGTAAATGTCAACTTAGTTATGGCAACAGTTATGATTGAATATGAAGATAGTATTTCTATAAATCAATTAGAAGAGTATATTAAAGAAGCTGGTTTTAAAAGTTTAGGAGAAAAACAAGAAAAAAAAAAGAGAATAAAAGCATTTTAATAAAATTAATAATATTTGCTATACTTAGTTTAAGTTTAATGTATATATCTATGGGACATATGATAAATTTGCCTATACCAAAAATTTTAGATATGGAAGAAAATCCTAAATTATATACATCATTTTTATTAATAATATCATTTATATTTTTAATTTGGGGATATGATATAATAAAAAATGGAATAAAGAATATTTTTTATAAAATGCCTAATATGGATTCTTTAGTAGGAATAGGTGTATTAGTAAATTATTTATATAGTATTTACAATGCTATTTTTAGTATATATGGGGAGATAGTAGTTGTACAATGAAACTATATTTTGAAGCATCCAGTATGATAATTCTTTTTTTGTAAAATTAGGCAGATATATAGATAAAAAGAATAAAAAAGAAAGAGCAGTAGATAGTATAAAAAATTTAGTAATGATTACTCCGAAAAATGGAACAATATTAAAGAATGGAAAAGAAGTAGTTGTAACTATTAATGAAATAAATAAAGGTGACACAGTAATTACAAAACCAGGAGAGAAAATATCTGTAGATGGTACAATTATAAAAGGAACTACACATACAGATGAATCTTTTATTACAGGTGAAAGTAAACCAATAACAAAAAAAATAGGTGATAAAGTTATTGCAGGAAGCATAAATTATGATGGATATATTGAATATACAGCAGAAAGAATAGGAAAAGATTCTAGCATTTCTAATATTGTAAATATGGTAATGGAAGCAACAAGTACAAAAACTAAAATTCAAAGATTAGCAGATAAGATTAGTGGATATTTTGTACCAACTATTTTTGTTATAGCAATTTTATCTTTGATATTAAATTTGGTTGTTACAAAAGAAACTGCAAATGCATTTGTTGCATTTGTAAGTGTACTGTAGTTGCATGTCCTTGTGCTCTTGGTCTTGCAACACCACTTGCTATGGTTGTATCTATTGGAACATGTAGTAAAAAAGGCATACTTATAAAATCAAGTGAAACATTAGAGTCACTTCATAAAGTAGATACTATAGTATTAGATAAAACAGGAACTATTACACAAGGGAAATTAACAGTTGTAGATGGAAAATTTTCTAAAGAAAATTTTGAAATATTGCAAAGTTTGGAAAGTAAATCTAATCATCCAATTGCAAAAAGTATATGTTCAAACATTAAGAATAGTTATGAAGTTAAAGAATTTGAAGAAGTTCCAGGAATGGGTATAAAAGGAATAATAAACAATACATTATATTTTGCAGGAAATAGTAAGTTTGTTAATAGCCAGAAGCTAGATAATCAGTTTAAAAAGCAAGAAGAGGAATATTCTAAAAAGGGATATAGTATAGTATATTTATTTACAAAGGAAAATGTAATTGCAATTGTAGGTTTATCAGATAATATAAAACCAAATATGAAAAAAAAATTATATCTGAATTATATGATATGAAAATGAAGGTAGTAATGCTTACAGGTGATAATAATGAAACAGCAAAAATGATAGCAGATGAGTTAAACATAAAAGAAGTCATTAGTAATGTATCACCACAAGAAAAATTAGAAAAGATAAAAGAACTCAATCAAAATAAAAATTGCTTAATGGTTGGTGATGGTATAAATGATAGTCCAGCACTTAAAGCTGCTTTGGTAGGTGTTTCAGTAGCTAATGGAACAGACATCAGCGCAGATTCTGCGGATATAGTTTTATTAAATGAAAACATGGAAACTTTGTCTAATTTAATAAAAATAGGAAACAAAACTGTAAAAATTATTAAACAAAACTTGTTTTGGGCACTATTTTATAATATATGTATGATACCTTTAGCAACAGGTTTGCTACCAATTCACTTAAATCCTATGATAGCAAGCTTAGCGATGACTTTAAGTAGTTTAACTGTTGTTTTGAATAGTTTGAGATTAAAAAATAAATTTAATTTTTAATTAAATTTTAAAAATCTTCTTAAAGAAAAAATTATAAAAACTATAATTTTCTTTTTTTAAGAAGATTTTTTTATTATCATAGAATGTACTATTGTTATAATTGTAAAAGAAAATTTTGAGTATATATAGTATAACAACATGATAAAAGTACGGATTTTAATAAATATTTATTAGTATCATCTTTAGAGTAGTTATCTATATAATCTTTTCGTTTGTAAGTACATAGTAATGCTTCTTCAAATTGATCACAAAAACTATTATAAGCTATTTTTATATCAGAATGTTGTAATGCAATATTAATTAAATCTTTTATATCATTCATACTATAAACTTGTTTTAAAATACATATTACAAATAATTTGCAAGTTGAACTTTACTATATTTTTTCTTTTTAGGAGGTTCTATTAATTTGTTTTTAACATAATTATTAATCATAGTTTTAGTAAGAATCTGATTTTCTGTTTTGCTTGAATTAGATACGTTTGAAAGTATAAATGAGTTTAAAGAAGAGTTTATAAATGTAACTACTTGATCTAAATATAAATCAACATTTGGTAGTTCATTCCATCTAGGCATATGAATATCATTTAGCAAAGTAGGTTCAATTTTTTTTGCATATAATCACTCCTTTATTTGGTAACATAATAACACTTTTTCGAACGGTTAGTCAATAAATTGACAAAGTAATCTAGATATGGTAATCTGGTTTAAGAAACTAGATAGGAGAAAATGAAAAAATGAAAATAAAAAAAAAAAATAAATTTAGAGATATTCCTAAATTTGATACTATAAAAGAAATTATTTATAATTCAGTAAAGTTATATCCAAATGAAATTGCATTTGTTACAAAAGTGAAAAAAAAAGACAAAAGCATAGAATATATTAATCATACATATACAGATTTATTAAATGACATAAATGCTTTTGGAACAGGATTGTATGATTTAAAATTAAAAAAAAAAAAGAGTTGCAATTGTTGGCAGAAATAGATATGAATGGGCGGTTGCTCATATTAGTAATTTATTTGGAGGAATTGTTTCTGTTCCTATTGATAAAGAATTACAATTAAGTGAGTTAGAGGATTCTTTAGTAAGAAGCAAAGGTTGATGCAATTGTATTTGACGAGAAAAATATATAGAAAATATTGAATATATAAAACAAAATGGAAAAACAAATATAAAAGAATTTATTTGTATGGGAAATATAGATGGATATAAAACTTTTAATGAAGTTTTAAAAAAAGGATATGAAAAGCTTAAAATGGTGAAAAAGATTTTATTGACTATAAAATAGATCCATATAAAATGAGTATATTTTTTTTACATCTGGAACAACTTCAAAATCGAAAGCTGTTATGCTTTGTCAAAAAGGAATTGCAACAAATGTATGTGATATGTTAATGGTAGAGGGACTTCTTCCAACAGATACTAATATTGCTTTTTTTTACCATTTCACCATATATTTGGCTCAACATGTATTATTGTAATGTTAGCATCAGGTGTAAAAACTGTATTTCCAGATGGATTAAGATATATAAAACAAAATTTAATAGAATATCAGGTATCAGTATTTGTTGGAGTACCTTTATTAATAGATAAAATGTATTCTAATATAGAAAAAGAAATAAAAAAGCAAGGAAAAGAAAAATTAATAAAAAAGAGTAACTAAAATAAGTAATTTTTATTAAAGTTTCATATAGATCTTAGAAGAGTAATATTTAAACAAGTTTTAAATCAATTAGGGGGAAAATGAGATTTGTTATATCTCGGAGGAGCTCCACTTGATAAAAAAATAGCTATTAAGTTTAATGAAATGGGAATACATTTAGTTCAAGGATATGGATTAACAGAAACTTCACCTGTTATTGCAGCTGAGAATGATTATTATACAAAACCTGGCTCAATAGGTTTTCCAATGAAAAGTGTAAAATTAGAGTTAATAAATAAAGACGAAAATGGCATAGGAGAAATAAGAGTAAAAGGTGATAATGTAATGCTTGGATATTACGAAAATGAAGAAGCAACAAATAAAGTATTAAAAGATGGATGGTTTTATACAGGGGACTTAGGCTATTTTGATAAAGATGGATTTTTATTTATTACAGGAAGAGATAAAGATGTTATTGTATTAAAAAATGGAAAAAAAAGTATTTCCAGATGAGATTGAAACAATGGTTAATAGATTAGAAGAAGTAGAAGAATGTTTTGTTTATGGAATGTCTGACAAAGAGGATAAAAAACAACTTAAAAGTTTGTGTTAAAATTGTATACAATAAGCAGATAGTAAAAGAAAAATATAAAGATATTAGTGAAGAAGAATTATATAAAATAATTTGGGAAAAAATAAAAGAAATTAATAAAACTTTTCCACCATATAAATACATAAAGAATATGATTTTAACAAATGAACCATTAATAAAAACAACGACAAATAAAGTAAAAAAGGAAAAGAAGAATTAAAGAAAATATTAGAAAATGAGAATTAAAAAATTAGCCCAAATGGATAAACGATTAAATTATAAAAAAGTATAATAAAAGATAAAGTAAAATAAAAAAGTGAGTAAAGAAATAAAATTTTAAACCTTAAAGATGTTTGGTCTTTTTAGGAATGCTATAAAATCTTTGCTCACTTTTATCTTATAAAATAAGAGTTATATTTCGATTTCTGGATTGTATTTTTCAAGCCACATATTAACTTGGCATAAATAAGCGATAAGTTGAGGTCCAGTCATTAATTGACCAAACCAAGGCCTTGTGAAAGCTTTACCATCTGTTTTTAAAATATCTAAAATATATTGTCTATTTAATAAATTATTAATTGGAGCTGATTTGTTTTCCATAATTTTTGTAAGCATATCTTTTACTTTTTTTAGATATGTTGGATTCAAGTTTTTTGGGTAAGGACTTTTCTTTCTATCTACAATTTCTTCTGGTAACATATCTTTCATTACATAACGAAGTAATCCTTTTTCACGACCATTCAAAGCTTTTAGTTCCCAAGGAATATTCCAAACATATTCAACTAATCGATAATCACAAAAAGGCACACGAAGTTCAAACCCATTATACATAGACATTCTGTCAGATCTATCAAGAAGTGTCTGCATAAACCAGTTTAGAGTTAAATGAGATATTTTTCTTTTTTTCTTTTGTTTCTTTAGAATCTTCATCTAATACTACTACTTCATTTAAACTTTCATTATATCTAAAATCAATATATTCTTTTAAGTTAATTCTTTTTAGGAAATAAAGGATTTAATAAAGTTTGACGTTCGTTTATTGCTATTGACCAAGGAAATGTATTACTATCTAAACAGTCTTTTCTAAAAAACCATGGGTATCCTCCAAATATTTCATCTGAGCATTCACCAGTTAAAGTTACTGTAGCATCTTTTTTACATTTTTGCAAAATAATAGTAAAGATGAATCAACATCAGCCATACCAGGATAATCTCTTGCAATCATAGCATCTTCTAATGCATCAGCAAGTTCTGGAGTATCTAAAATGATATTATGGTGATTGGTATTTAATTTTTTTTTGCATTAAACTAATAAAATAGTTGTCAGAATTTGGCTGAAAATCGGTTTTAATGAAGTTTTTATCATTATCCACATAATCTACTGAATAAGTATTTAAAGGCGGTAATCCTTTTTCCTTGCAATAATTTGCAGCATATAAAGTAATAATACTAGAGTCCAATCCTCCAGATAAAAATGTACATAAAGGAACATCAGATACAAGTTGTCTTCTTATAGAGTCTTCTAATAAAAAGCGAACTTTATCACATGTAGTTCCAAAACTATCAGTATGTGGCATACTAACTAAAGACCAATATTTATTAATATGCAATCCAGATGAATTAAATACAGCATAATTAGCAGGCTTTAATTCGTAAATATTTTTAAAGATTCCGGTTACCGAGGAGTATGACTAGGTCCGAAGTCCAAATAATTCAGCGATTCCTTCACTATCAATTTTGGCTTTTATTCCAGGATATTTAAATAAAGCTTTTACCTCAGAAGCAAATACTAAAGTTTCATCAATAATAGAATAGTAAAAAAGGTTTAACTCCAAAATGATCTCTTGCCATAAATAATTCTTTTTTTATTTGAATCCCATATAGCAAATGAAAATATACCATTTAATTTATTTACAACATTATATCCAAATTTAATATAACTTTTAATAAAACTTCAGTATCAGAGTAACTTTCAAATGTAAAGTTATCGGCTTCAAGTTCTTCTCTTAATTTTTTTGTATTATATAATTGACCATTATAAACTATAACATAAGTATTAGAATCTTTTTTACAAATCATTGGCTGTTTACCACCGATTTATATCAACTATAGCAAGTCTTTTGTGACCAAGACAAATATTTTTATCTATATAAAATCCGATCTTCATCAGGTCCTCTTCTAGAAATAGAATTATTCATATCAGATAAAACATTTCTAAAACTAGAAACATCTTTTTTTGTATTAACAAAACCAACTAATCCACACATATTTTACCTCCACATCTTTTTTATTTAGTATATGCAAAAAAAATTAAATATTTACAAAAATAAAAGGAAAAAGGCAACACAATTATTCGTGCTGCCTTTTGGGGATAATTAATTAGTAATTGTTTTTTACAGAATTTAAGATTAACCCTTTCTGCAAGTTGATGCTAACGACTTCTGCAAAGATAGCAGAACCCTCGACAAGATTTGTATCTTTTGGTACATTTACAATACCCCGAATCCTTGGGGTTACTTGACACTGATAGCCGTATGGGTTTAACTTCATTCCTATTCTTACAGGAATAATGCTTCCGATTTGGTACTGGCTTTTTGAATTTGCAAGTAAAGGAAAGGTGAGTTTGTGCGAGATTCTAAAAAGGTACTCCCTGAATTATGCTAAACTTTTTGGTTATTTTACATCTAAGCTTAGTTCCAGGAAAGATCCAGTTATCAAGGTTTTCGATAAAACAGGAGGAATAATCTTCTTGTTTTAGTTTACCTTTTACACCATTTCCAATATCGAAAAATGCGACCTTCTGAAAAACAGTAGTTGCAACTCCGAGTATGGTAGAACCTTCTTCTAGTAAATTGTATGTCTTCAGGATGTTACTTTTCCTAGAAAGAATTACGAAATCACTAGAAATTGCAATCACTTCAGCTGTTATCTTGGTACCCAGAAAATACTTGATATCAGTTGGAGTTGCAAAGTAGGAAAAATCGTTAAGATCAATTTTCCCAAGACCACAATCGTTAAGATCAACTAGACAATATCCATCTTTACACTCAAGAAGTCTTCCGGTGACTACATCACCAATGGAAAGCTTGTCTCTTGAAGGAAGTTGGATAAAAGAATTGAACCGTTCTGGTAAAATAATTCCCATTAAACAATACCTCCTAAAAAGAAATTTTAAGTTATATTATAGTATGCTTTTTGCAAAATAGTAAATAGAAGTTTTAAAATAAAAAGAAAAATTATTAAAATAAAAAACATGTGAAAATAGAAGATGATAAGATTTTTTTTTGAAAATAGAAATTTGTGAAAAAAATAAATTAAAAGTGATATTAAAAAGTAATCAAACACTTAAAATAGTTGATGTTCCTTATACTTTTTATGTTGACAACTACTATTAACAGGGTGTACAATTTTAAAAGGCAAAAAAGAAAAAACATATAAATTAAGCAATAGTTTTAGAAAAAATAAATAGAAATGGAAGAGGGATAAAATGTTAAATCAGTTTTCAAGAACAGAATTATTAATAGGAAAAGATGGAATAGAAAAATTAAAAAATGCAAAAGTTGCTATTTTTGGAATAGGGGGAGTAGGTTCTTTTGTAGCAGAGGGATTAGTAAGAGCAGGAGTAGAAAATTTTGTATTAATAGATGACGATAAAATATGTTTAACTAATATAAATAGACAAATTATTGCTACAAGAAAGACAGTAGGAAAATATAAGGCTGAGGTTATGAAGGAAAGAATATTAGAAATTAATCCAGATGCAACAGTAGAGACTGTTCAAGAATTTTTCATGCCAAATTCAGAAACTAATATTATAAATAAAGAATTATCATATGTAGTAGATTGCATTGATACAGTTACTGCTAAAATAGAAATTATCATGCAATGTAAAAAGTTGAATATTCCTGTAATATCTGCACTTGGAACAGGAAATAAACTAGATCCATCAAGATTTGAAATTACAGATATTTATAAAACAAATATCTGTCCATTAGCTAAAGTTATGAGAAGAGAATTAAGAAAAAAGAAATGTGGATAGTTTAAAAGTTATTTATTCAGAAGAAGAACCAATAAAAGCCAGATGAAACATTAGAGTGTAGTTGTAAAACAAATTGTATATGTCCTCCTGGAACAAAAAAGAAAATGTTCTAAAAGAAATCAAGTACCAGGAAGTATATCATTTGTTCCATCTGTTGCAGGATTAATGCTAGCAGGAGAAGTAGTTAAAGATATTATTAAGAAAGTGTGATAAAAAATGAATGAAGAATATATCTATTTAGATTATGCATCAAATACTCCAGTAGATAAAGATGTATTAAATACATTTAATGAAATAACATTAAAGTATTTTGCAAATCCAAATTCAACACATATTTTAGGAAAAGTAACAAATAAAAAAATACAAGAAACAACAGAAAATATAATTAAAGAATTATCTAAAAAAAAAGCAAATTTAGATGAAAATATGGAAATTATATATACATCAGGTTCAAGTGAATCTAATAATTTAGCAATAAAAGGAATTGCAAAAAGCTATAAAGAAAAGGGTAAGCATATAATTTCAACTTTTTGGAACATTCATCTGTCAGTAGTCCTCTTACATATTTAAAAGAACAGGGATATGAAATAGATATTGTAAATATTACAAATGAAGGTAAAGTTGATTTAGAACACTTAAAGAGTTTAATTAGAAAAGATACTATATTAGTTTCTATTTGCTATGTAGATAGTGAAGTTGGAATTGTACAACCTATTGAAGAAATTGCTAAAATAGTAAAAGAATATCCAAATTGTTTTTTTCATGTTGATTGTACACAAGCAATTGGAAAAATAAATATAGATTTAAAAAATATAGATTTAATATCTTTTGCACCACATAAATTTTATGGCTTAAATGGTTTTGGAGCATTAATAAAAAACAAAGAGATAGTATTAGAACCATTAATAAATGGTGGGGCAAGTACGACTATTTATAGGAGTGGAACACCAGTTATAGGTCAAATATGTGCTTTAGAAAAAAGCTTTTAGAGATTTCATTTAATAATTTGGAAGAAAGAAAAAAATACGTAAAAAATATAAACAAAAAACTAAGAGAAAATTTATCAAAATATAAAGATGTTAAAATTAATACATTCTCTGATGAAAATCCCTTTATATTAAATATAAGTGTTAATGGAGTAAAAGCAACAGAGTTTAAAAACAAATTAGAAGAGTATGGAGTATGTATATCTATAAAATCAGCATGTACTATTACAATAACTCCCTCAAGAATAGTGATGGCAATGACACATGATAGAAAAAGAGCATTTGCTTCATGGAGAATAAGTTTAAGTCACTTAGTAAAAAAGAAAGTGAGATAAATAAATTTTTAGAAATATTTGATAAATGTTATAAGTATTTTAAAGAGGTATAAAAATGGAAAGATATGAAGAAATAGAGAAGAGTATAGTTACTACATATCGTAAAAAGAATATGGAGTAAATTCATAAAAGGAATAAAAGAATTTGAAATGATAAAAGAGGGAGACAAGATTGCAGTTTGTATTTCAGGAGGAAAAGATTCTATGTTACTTGCAAAATGTATGCAAGAATTGAAAAGACATAGAAAATAAGAATTTAGTTGAATGTCCACATTGCCATGAAAAATGATGCAACATAGAGGAGATGTATTTGCAAATATTAGATATGTAAAAAGATTAATTTACCAAATAGTATAAATACAATTAGGGGAAAGGCTTTTTGAGAATGACTCCAAATTAGAAGAAATAAGTTTACCAGAAAATCTTACATATCTTGGAGGAGGAGCTTTTAGAAATTGTAAGTCTTTAAAAAGTATAACGATTCCAAGTGGAGTTACAGTTATAAATGGTGGTACGTTTGAAGATTGTACATCTTTAGAACAAATTAATTTACATGATGAAATAACTGAAATACATGGTGAGACTTTTAAAAATTGTAAATCATTGGTTAGTATAAAATTACCTACTAAAATAACAGAAATAAAAAGGAAATACATTTGAAAATTGTACATCTATAAAAAATATAGATATACCAGACGGTGTAACTAGAATAGGTGGGCATGCTTTTTATGGGTGTACATCTTTAGAAAGTGTTGCTATCCCAACTTCGCTAAAAGAAATAGGAAGTTCTGCATTTAGAATGTGTAATTCGCTATTAGGTATAATGCTTCCAAAAGGTACAAAAGTAAAAGAAAATAGCTTTAAGGAAAGTCCTACAAAGGTGATATTTGTTAATGTTGATGGAGAAGAAGTAGTAGAAGAAAATGATGATCCAGCTACAAATCTAAATAAAATAGTAGACAATTTAACCAATAATGTAATAACAAATAATGAAAATATTACTAATATTACTAATGCTAGAAATACCACTAATGAAAATGGTATAAAAAAGCAACCACTTTTAGTAAATCAATACCAATACAAAAAAATAGCTAAAATACGAATAAATGAAAAACAAGTAAAGTTTTAGGAGGAATGTATGGAAGATCTAAAATTTATTCATTTACTATATGTACCAACTATGGCATGCAATATGCGGTTGTAAGTATTGCTATTTGGAAGATAATACAAAAGATGAAAAAACGGAATATAAAGCGATAGATACATTAAAATATGCAGTAGATAAATTAAAAAGTAAAAACATAATACCATTTAATATTTCTCTTCATGGAGGAGAATAACAGTACTTAGTAAAGAAGAGTTTAGAGATTTAATAAAATATGTTTCAGAGTATTATGATAAAAATAAAAAATAATTACAGAAAATGGATTTAAAATAGGCAATCCACACATAAAAACTAATTTATATAATTTAGAAAAACATATTCAAACAATAAAAGAGTATAATGTTTCAATAAGTGGAAGTATAGATTTACCATTTTTGCTACATGATAAATTTAGAACAACTAAAGACAATAAAAAAACTATGAAAAAAAATATTAGATAATATAAATCTATTAAAAGATTTGCCAAATAATAAAAAAAGTTTCTGCAACAGTATTTAAAGAACATTATTTAGAAATAGATAAGATAATAGAAGATATTAAGTTTTTACATAAAAATACATGTCTAGATATGAATGATTTTAATTTTATGATAGGATTTGACTATAATTCAAATGGATTGCTAACACCACTAACTGAAGAAGAACAAGTTGATTTCTTTAAAAGAATGCATAAAAGAATTTGATAATACAGATTTAGCATCAGGGGTAAATGGTGCATGGTTTAATGAATTTGGTCCAGAATATTGTACAAATTGCGATAACTGTGGTGAAAAATTTTTCTTGCTTGAAAAAATGGTGATATATATTCGTGTGTAAGAGGGCAAAAAACATGAAGAATTTTATTATGGAAATATATACAAAGATTCAGTAGAAAAGATAATGGATACAGCAAAAGCGAAGATTTTTAAAAATCATAATAAAAATCAATTTAATGAGGATTGCGCTAAATGTGGATATTTATATATATGTAAAACAGGATGTCCTTTTGTAAAAAAATATATATAATTCAAATAAGTCATATACTTGCAAATTACAACAAGAATTATATAAACTAAGAAATTATGAAAAAAAATGAGAATGAAGAATTAGTATATAGATATGTATCTAAAATGCATCCAGATGTAATGGAAAAATATGTTCCAGAGGCTAAGATAGATGATGAAAATAATTTAATAAACTTAATTAAGCAAGATAAAAAATTAAAGTACATATATGATGCAGATACATTTATATTAAAAAGTAGACAATAATGAATATAAATTACAATCACAAATATTAAGAAAAGCTAGAGAAATTGTATATATAACTGAAGATATAGATGTTAAGATATATATAAAATCTAATCTTTTGGATGAAGAAAGCTTGTATCCTCAAAACAATTCATTGTATATAATGCTATTAAGTGGAGATTTAATAACATATGGTGATGAGGGAAGAACAAAACAAAAGCATATTATGTCACATCAGGTTTATAAAAATGTATTAGAAAAAATTAAGAGTGACAAAAAAGGGTTCTATTGCTACGATTTAAAAGAATTATTGTTTCTATATAGGAAGTTTTTATCAGTAGAAAAAACCAAATAATTTATTTTTTTACAACAAATGATCTAAGAGATTATCATTATACAAAACAAAAGAATAATGCATATTATCATATACAAGCAATTAATTTACCTTTTCAAAATATTGAATTTTACTATATATGTAAGGAGGATGAAGATGAAAAGTAGAATACCAAAAACATATAATGAAGTAATAAGGAAAAAAGATGTTATGAATTAGCAAAAATATTTTGACGTAACTAATGAATTGTTAGTAGATATTTATGACTTCTTAGGTGCAAGTAAACAAAATAGAATTGTTACAACACAAAATATGATAACATTTTATACTGGAAACAATATGATAAAAAAATATATCAGTAAGTCCGATAAATAATACATTTGATGGAATAACGATGTCTGATAATAAATTTGTTATAATCCCACATTATACGCCATCAGATTCTAGTGGAAGTAGTGGAGGATCATCTTCAAATAACAATAATAATAACAACAATAATAATAATAGCTAAGCTTAAATAAAATTACATAGAAAAATAATAATATTTTAAAATATTGATATAGTTTAGTATTAGTAAAAATATTAAAAGTAAGGAATAAAAATATGATAGTAGAGCAATTACATTTAAAAAAGATTAAAAGAGCTTGGTATAAATATTTGTACAAAGTATAAAAAGACGATAAAATCTTACAAAGAGATACAAATAACACTAAAATGATAATATAAAAGATGCAATATGTTTAGAAAAAAAATATTATAAAGATGGTTTATATTTAGATAAAGTAACAGGGTTTGATCAAGAATTAATTATACATATATTAGTAATGGTGATGGAGAAAATGAAGTAGTTTGTCCAAATTGTGGTAAAATTAGTAAACAAAAAGAAATTGGGGATTTTTGCCCATATTGTAAAAACAAATTACAACATGGAATATAATGATAAAGACTTAGGAACAAAATATCATTATGATAGAGTAGTTCAAGGGGTTAATTATAGGAAAATAACTTTGATAGTAGATGTATTAATTAGTGCCATTATAGTATATCTATATATAGCTACTAATTCTAGAACATTTAATATATATGATATTTCAAAAATATTGGTTGGAACAGTTATATTAAGTCTTATATTATATTATTTCTTTTACATAATAGATGCGTCTATTATTGTTTTGCCAATAAAAATATACAAAGATAAAATTAATAAAAATCAAATGAAATTTTGGTCTATGATGGAACAAAAAAAATGTTACTAAAAAATTTTTTATAATAATGTAAATTATGAATTACAAAAATATTATTATGGAGAAGATAGCAATAATAAAAATATAATAGATTATGATATCATAGACTATATTTCAATAAAAGAAGAATCTTTGAAAAGTGATAAAATAATTATTAAAGCAAAGATTAGAATAAGAGAAATAGAGTTAAAAGAAAATAAAATAAACAAAAAGTAGTAGTAAAAAGTTTTTATTTTGAGAAAAATAATGGAGAAATAATAAAAACTAAAGAGGGAAGTAATATAATAAAATGCAATAATTGTCGGACATCTGTAGATATAGTAAAAGGAAGATGTGATTATTGTGGTACAAAAAATAAACAGCTATCAAGAATGGTATATAGTAAAAGTTGATTAATTAAAATAAAAAAAAGAAGTATGTTTGTTTATAAATAGCAAAAAATGAAATAAAATTAGATTTTAGTTTTGCAAGATAAATAGTATAAACAAAGAATACTTCTTTTTTTATGTGCTTTAAAATAATTATTAATTATTTTTCTTGTTGTTTATTTTCAAGATTTCTATTTTCATCATTCATATTATAACATTCAGAAGGACTTTGGAAGCTTAAATACCAATTCATTCCATTTCTATTTTGAGAAATTTCTTTATTCCTTGTTTGTAAATCACAAAAGTTTTGGGTGCAGGAACAATAACGGGATTACAAGGTATCAATTAGCAGGAGTAGACATATTATTAGCATCTGCTACTTGAAGTGCTTGAACTGTTCTTAAAATTTCAGGGATACATCTTCCAACGTTCATTGGATAAATTAATATTGTACGAACAACTCCTTTATTATCAATAATAAATACATTTCGAACAGTTTCAGAATTACTAATATCACTTGAAATCATACCATATTTTCTGGCAATTTGCCCATTTCTATCAGCAATAATAGGGAAGGGAACACATATGCCTGTTTTACAATATATATCATAAAGCCATGCAAGATGAGATGAATTACTATCTACACTAAGTCCAATTAAACAAGTATTTAATTTTTCAAAATATGTATTAGATTTAGCAAATGCTATTATTTCAGTTGTGCAAACAGGAGTAAAATCACCAGGGTGAGAAAATAAAACAATCCATTTACCTTTATAATCACTAAGTTTAATATTTCCCATAGTAGTTTGAGCTTCAAAGTCTGGAGCATACATACCAATTCTAACATTTCCATTCATCATTATTTCATAATCCATAAAAATACCTCCAATCATTTTTTATATAATATGAATTTAAATTAATATTGTGAAAAAATAAAAAAGCAAAAGAAAGGTACCATAACAAGTTGACGCGCATGGAAATTATTTTTAGTTATGTTAAGTTTAGTGCCAATGTCTAAACTATTAATTAGTAAAAAAGAAAAGTGCTACGTGTACTGAAATCATAAGAAAAAAATAGAATAGTATAAAAATGTTTATAAATACTCACTAGAAAAGAAAAAACAAAAAAGAAATTATAATTGTATTATTTTTTAGATAAGCGTAAAAAAATAAGAAATGGTTATAATAAATGATAGAAAGGAGGTAAAAAAATGAATTTAAATCAAAAAATTAATTGTACAGTAGGAAGCTGTAAATATAATAATCAAAAAAATCAAATATGTGAGTTACAGCAAATAGTTGTTACACCAAGCAACAATTGTAAAACTAAAAAGCCAGATGAGTCTATGTGCAGTAGTTATGAAAATGATAATTAAATAAAAGATAAAAAAAGATAAAAATAAAAAACATAATAACTTGACTTACGCTAGAATATGATATAAAATGTTTAGCAATAAAGGTTTTAAGATTTTTCATCTTTTTGGGAGATCTGAAGCTTTTTTAAATAAAATTAAGGAGGTCAAGGAAACATGACCAAAACGTTCGTGCTACGGCCAAATGCCTTTTGTCGTCAGCAAACAGTACGCAAAAAGTTCGGAGACGACAATATTGTCGTAATACCGAGATCTGTGCTGGACGAAGTGCAAACTCGTAGAAACATGTCAAACGAAAAGGCGAAAGTTCGCAGAAGGATTCTGGAATATATCAGATCTTTCGATTACAATGAACTGACGTCTACCGGCGTAAAGGCAGTCAATGGCTCAATCCTGAAGATTTGCAAAAATTACAAGGATATCCAGTTGGGCGACGTAGAAAACGAAACTACAGAATTCCAGAGACGAACCCTGCAAGTCTGCAAGGGGCTTATGCGAGATGGAAATAATGTGGTTTTGGTAACCAACAATCTTTTGCTGCAAATGACTGCGGCAGGACTCGGTATTCGCGCGGAAAGTTTCCGTGATGAAGTTTTTCCGAAGTTCGAAGACCAATACACCGGAAGAGTGAGTATTGAGGTTAGTGAAGCTGATTTCAACTCTTTCTGGAATAATGGTTTAAGTCTTGCATCCATTCCGCAAGTAGCCCAAAAAGAATGGTGTCAAAACCAATTCGTGGTGGTAAAGTGCTGGAACAAGCAGACTGTGGATGGTCAGATTGACTACAGTAAAGCTTATGGCAAAGTAGTTGGAGACAAAATCATCGCAATTAACATGTTTGAGCGCAATCCATACGGAGTTAAGCCGTTAAATGACGGTCAAAGATTTTTAATCGAAGCTCTGTATAGCGATTCACCCTTAGTTGTAGTAAAAGGCGATGCCGGAACTGGTAAAACTTTTTGCACACTAGCGGTTGCTCTTGATGAACTGGAAAAGGCAAGAAATATAGCCGAATCCTAGTCACAAGAAAAGCAGATTTTTCGTCTATTGGATATTTACCCGGAGAGATTGAAAACAAAATGTCTCCGTATCTTGCGGGTATTAAAGACAATTTGGCGATTCTAATCAATTCTGATGGTCAAAGGAAGAAGGGGGAAACCTATGAGGATGGTGAATATTACTTTGAGTCTGGAATGATTCAGGTTCAGGCAATTGACTTACTCAGAGGTCGCTCGATCGTCGATACTCTTTTTATCATTGATGAAACTCAAAACATTGAGCCTGAAATGATAAAGACTATCGTAACAAGAGCAGCTAAAGGGTCGAAGTTCGTCTTCTTGGGAGATCCAACACAGGTTGATAACCCGAACTTAAACGAGAGATACAACGGCTTAGTTTATCTTTCGGAAAAGATGAAGGGCATACCTGGATGCGACCAGATCACTTTACTGGAGGATGAATCGGTTAGATCTGAACTTGCGAGAATAGCAGCGAAAATTTTGTGATTTCTAGCAAGGTCAAGCTCTTTTGGTTTTAGTTTTCAGACAATCAATCTTTTTTTTTATTTTTAGCTAGCCCTGCGGAATTTTCCGCGGGCTATATTTTTTATGTTGGGGACGGGGCAAATTTATCAAATTTTTATATGTAACTTTAATTTATAAATCACTAGTCATACCTAGTTATACTAAGGGATAATTATATGTAATAGATATCAACAAAATACAAAACGTAAAAAACGTTTTTAAAAAGAGCTTTTAAAAAATTATATACAAATAGATAATTAGGTTGGGGTTTTCTATTGACATCAAACTAAAATAGAAATAAAATGAAAAAGAATTGATAAGTAATTATCAGAAAGATAACGCAAAGGGAGGAATTTTTATGCCATTAGTAACAACTAAGGAAATGTTTGAAAAATCAATGAAAGAAAAGTTTGCAATAGGAGCTTTTAATGTAAATAATATGGAAATAATCCAAGGAATTGTAGACGCAGCAGCAGAGCAAAAATCACCAGTAATATTACAAGCATCATCAAGTGCAATAAAATATGCTAGAATTAATTATTTAATGAAAAATGGTAGAAGCAGCCATGGAAGAACATCCAGAAGTACCAGTTGCTATACATTTAGATCACGGACCAGATTTTGAAACAGCTAAAATGTGTATAGATAATGGATTTTCATCTGTTATGATAGATGGATCAAAATATGATTTTGAAGAAAATGTAGCTTTAACAAAAAAGTAGTAGATTATGCACATAGTAAAAGGTGTTGTTGTTGAAGCAGAACTTGGAAAATTAGCAGGTATAGAAGATGAAGTAAATGTAAGTGAAAAAGATGCTATGTATACAGACCCAGAACAAGCAAGCAAAAGAGTTTGTAGAAAGAACAAGATGTGATTCTTTAGCTATTGCAATAGGAACAAGTCATGGGGCATACAAATTTAAAGGAGAACCTAAATTAAGATTTGATATATTAGCAAAAAATAAAAGAATTAATACCAAATACTCCAATTGTATTACATGGTGCATCTACAGTTATACCAGAACTTGTAGATATGTGTAATAAATATGGTGGAAATATACCAGGAGCAAAAGGTGTTCCAGATGAAATGTTACATGAAGCAAGTTTGTCTGGTGTATCAAAAATAAATGTAGATACAGATTTAAGACTTGCTATGACATCAGAAATTAGAAAAAAGTATTCGCAGAAGAACCAGGAGTATTTGATCCAAGAAAATATTTGGCACCAGCAAGAGAATCTATAAAGAAAACTGTTGAACATAAAATAAGAGATGTATTTGGTTCAAGTAATAAAATATAATTTAATATAGAGAAATAAAAAAGTCACCTAAAGTACGTAGTATAAGGTGGCTTTTTATAATGAAAGATATTTATTTTTTAGTAGAGAATATATAACAGCATGTTATTAGATATTACTCAGAAATTAAATTGAACTTGTATACGTCACTTTTTTAATTAAAAATTCCCAAGTAAAAAAAACTTGGGAAAAATTTATTATTTATAATTTTCTTTCATTGCTCTTCTAATTTTCATTTCAGCATCTTTTTTTGCCATATCTTGTCTTTTTTATCATAAAGTTTCTTTCCTTTTCCAATACCTAGTTCTAATTTAACTAAACTTCCTTTAAAGTATAAACTAATAGGAACTAAAGTATAACCTTTTTGATTAATAAGTCCAATTATTTTATTTATTTCACGTCTATTTAATAATAGTTTTCGTGCACGTAATGGATCTTTATTAAATATATTTCCTTGTTCATATGGACTGATATGCATTGAATATATGTATGCTTCACCGTTTTTATTATTCCATGCATAGCTATCTTTTAAATTGACTTTTCCGTTTCTGATAGATTTTATTTCAGTTCCTGTAAGTACGATTCCTGATTCTAATGTATCTATAATTGTATAATTGTGTTTTGCAGTTGGATTTTTTGCAATTAGTTTACCCATAACATTAACCTCTTTTTTTCATAATTAAAAAATATTATATCATGAAAAAATCAATAAAAGGAAGAGCTAAAAATATTAATTTAGTAAAAACTATATTTTATTTAAATTTAAATTATTCATCATTATGATTATTATAGTTATTTTGTTTTGTTGAATAATACCAAATTAGAGCAATAATAGCTAGTACAATTATAGCAGTAACTATCCAAGTCCAAGCATTGTTTCCAAATGAACTAAAGAAATTACCACTAGCTGTAGTTCCTTCAGTAGAAGTTTTAGTTGCTTTATAATTATTGCTTTTTATCCATATTAGTATCATGTTTCATTGTATTTACAGTGTTTTCAGTAGCATTGCCAGCAGTATTAATGCCAGATCTTACAGCACCGGTAGCATCTTTGGCAGCATCTTCTACAACATTTTCTGCACCACCAACTACATTTCTTACGTCATTTGCAGCATTATTCATTGTATTTGCAAATACATTAGAAAATGAAAATAGTAAAGAAATGCATAATATTAAGAATGATGATATTACTATTTTTTTTCATAATTAACCTCCTTATAAAATTTGAGTTTAAAAATATTCTCACATTATTATTATGAAATTAAGAAATGTAAAATATACATAAAAAAAAAAACTCTATTTTGTAAAAAAATAGAGTTTTTAGAAATATATAGAAAATTATTTTAAACGTATTAAAATTGCAATTGCTAAAAAAATAATAACAACACCAACGGCAATTAGTAAAATATTTAATGTATTAGTAAGTGATGAGCTTCCGAGACCTTCTTCTGAATCATCAAAACTTGTAGTAACAGATGAAGTGTTTGAATTTTCAGTACTTACAGAGTTAGTTTGTGTTGTAGTAGAATTTTTTGAAGTATTTGCTGTATTTGAAGTATTAGTTTTATTATTTGTGTTAGTATTTTGAGTTGTATTTGCAGCAAATACATTATTTATACAAAAGCATGATAAAAATATAGATATTATTAAAAATATTTTTAAAAATTTTGACATTTTTTTTGCCCTCCTAAAACAATTGAACTATTAAAATAGTTTTTCATCTATAGTATGTAAATATAATATCATAATAAAATATGAAAAGTCTAGTAATTTATAAAAATATCAAATAAATTGATAACATAATATATATTTCTAGTATTGTAAGGTATTACGAATTTATACTAAGTAAAAAATATATTGTATAAAATTTATTGATTTAAAAGTTATATATTATTTTAAAAAAATAAATTTGAATTATAAATTTAATAAAATAGGCAGAAATTAGTATATTTATAAGGAATACGTTTACATAACCTTAAAAGTGTGCTAAAATATAATTATATTTTTTTATTAGGGGATGATGTAAGTATGGAAGCAAAAAACAAATATCACCAGATGAAGTAGCAAATTCTGCAGAAAGCCAACTTTTAAACTTAAAAAAGGCAGGAGATGCTAAACAAAAAGAAGTAAGTGATGAAAGAAAAAAGAATTTTAGAATTTAAGAAAATGGTATCTTGTTTAATATATGCAACAGCAAGTACATACAAAAGTGTTTATCCTGGAGCAAAAGGATTTGTAGAAGGTAGGGTAAAATCTCCTAATAGTATAGAAACTAAAATTATAAATGAAATTACAGAAAAATTAAATCAAATTAAAGAAGATCCAAATATAAATCAAGAGGAAATTATTAAAAAATATTAGAAATTGATTTTAAAGATATATTAGCACTTAGTGTAATAACAACAGTTCCACCCAAAAAAAAGTTTAGAACAGGTAGTGATGAAGTAAATAAAAAACTAAATAGTATGAGCGAAAACTTACAAATAACAACAAAAGACTAGAAGAACATAGTAGTTTTATATCAACAAATGATGAAAGAGCTACTGTTTTATCTAATCAACTATATGAGCTAAAAAAAGAAAATGCAAAGTGCAAGTTCAAAACAAGAAAAAATCGAATTAGTAAAAAGAGCAAGAACAAAGATTACTTCAAATATACCAAAATCAAGAATTAACACCAGAAGAATTTATGGAGCAAATTAAAATATTAACTAAGCTTATAGTATCTTTAGAAAAAGAAGATTTACAAAAAGTAATAGAAAAAAAAAAAGTGCAGAACTTGAATTAGTTATGGAAAATATGGAATATGGAAAAAAGAAATGAAGATAGAACTCAAGATGTATATGATTCAACTTTAAGAAATTTACAATATCAAATGAGTTTATATTATGTTTCAAATTTAGAAAAATTTTCTACATTTAAATATTGGGGAACTGAAGCAATAAGAGTTCCAAAGCAAATAGAAAAGAATGGCTTTAGAGCAGTTAATACAGGATATAGTGTTGCTTTTTCAGATTTGGACGAAAAAGATAAAAAATATACTATGAAATTTGAAGCTCAAGGAAAGGGAAAGATGGATTATGACGAAGCAGAGTTTTCTTGGCTTGGGGCTTCGTACCATGAAGAACAAAAAAACAAAAGATGGTATTATTTCAAAAAGAACAGAAGATTTAGATTTTACAATTATAGGGAGAGAACTAACAGAAAAAAAATAGAGAAAAAGAGTAAGAAGACAATATACAGATATTAGTTCTATATATGACTTAGAAGAATATATAGAAGAAAATCCAGAAGACTTAGAGGTACAAACTTTATATACTCAATTAATGTCTTATGAGCAAGAACTAAAAAAATCAAGGAGCAGATAAAAAAGATATAAAAAGAAAAATTAAAGAAGTTTTTAGTTCGTCAAAAGAATTACTTATTCAAACAAAAATAGAATCTATAATTGACGAAATTATTGGTAATATAGCAGATGGCGATAATTTTTTACAAAAAAAATAGAAGAAAATGAAGAATTAAAAAGTTTCTTTGAAGATGAAAAAAAGGAAAAATAGCAGAAAAAGAAGCAGATTTATCTGAAGATGAAATTGACCATCGTGCAAGAGTAAGAACTTTATATCGAATAAAAGAAAGAGAAGTTCAAAATGTGGCATCTAAATCTGTACCACCATTTTTTAGAACAAATATTGATAATAATGAACCAATAGTATATTGGTTTTCAATGGGAGAATCTATATATAGATATTACTACAATAGATTAAATGGACTTAAAGATGAAAATGGTATATATAAGTATAAACCTCAAGAACAACAAAAAAAGAGCCTTGTTAAAATTAAGTGGACTTTTTGAAATAGAGGATGGAGCTTTTTATACATATAACGATATAACTGAAAGTTTTGGTGGATTATCAAGTAAAGGATTTGATATAGAACTTTAAAAAAATATATATAGAAAAAATAATTATTAAAATAACATTATATAAATAAAACATTTGAAATAAAAAGTAAAATATTATAAATAATAATGTTTTACTTTTTTTTATATTAGTGTTATAATACCAACGAAGAAAGGTGAGTGATATAAATGAAAGAAAGTATAAAAAGAAGTATTATTAATGGGATTAGGAGCTATATCTCTTACAGGAGAAAAAAAGCAAATGAATTAAAAAAGAATTGTTAGAAAAAGGTGAATCTTTATATAAAGAAGGTTCTATTAAAAATGAAGAATTAAAAAAGAGATATTAAAGAAAAAAAAAAAAAGAAAATACAAATATAAAAGTTACTACAGCAAGCAAAGAAGAACTTGTAGAAATAATAAATAATTTAAGTGATGAAGAAAAAGAAGAAATAAAAGAATTATTAAAAACAGAAAAAAGAATCATCAAAAGAAAATACAGATGACGAAGATGGTAAAGAATAAGAAACTAATGATAAAATAGAAAAAGGTAGATAATTATGAACGAGAAAATGAGATTAAAAGAGATCATTACTATATTAAAAGATAGTGATCTAATAAGTGGAATTACTCCTCAGAAATTATGTAATACTATATCTAATTTAGGACCAACATATATAAAAAAATAGGACAAATTTTATCAAGTAGATATGATTTATTACCAAAGGAATATTGTGACGCCTTAGCAAATTTAAGAGCAAAAGTAACACCAATGAGTTTTGAAGAAGTTTCTGAAATTTTAAAAGAAGAATATGGAGATATAAATGAGATTTTCGAAAGTATTTCTCATGAATGTATTGGTTCCGCTTCTATTGCACAAGTACATAAAGCTAAATTAAAAAAATGGTGAAAATGTTGTAATAAAAGTTCAAAAAAAAAATGTATATGAAACAATGACAACAGACATTAAACTTATAAAGAAAGCAATATTACTATTACGTTTAAATTCGCTTGTAAAGGTAATAGATTTAAATAGTGTAATAGATGAAATATACTATATAGCTAAAGAAGAAATGAATTTCCAAATAGAAGCAAAACATCTTGAAGAATTTAAAAGAAAATAATAGGGATATAGTTTATGTAGATGTCCCAAAAGTATATAATGAATTAGTTACTAAAAAAAGTTTTAGTAATGGAAAATATAGATGGAATAAATTTAAATAATAAAGAAGCTTTAATAAAACAAGGATATGATGTAGAAGAAATAGGCTTGAAACTTGCAAACAACTATATTAAACAAGCTTTGGATGATGGACTTTTCCATGCAGACCCACATCCAGACAATATTTTTGTACGTGATGGAAAAATAATATTTTTAGACAATTGAATATTTATCTAAAGGCATAGAAGAAGGAAAAAAGTTTCAGACTTTGCTTGGTGTTACTGGCTCTGGTAAGACTTTTACTATGGCTAATATCATTCAAAAAGTACAGAAACCCACTCTTGTTTTGGCTCATAATAAGACATTAGCAGGACAACTTTACAGTGAATTTAAAGAGTTTTTCCCTGAAAATAATTTTGAGTATTTCGTTTCTTATTATGACTATTACCAACCAGAAATATATTCCATCTTCAGATACCTATATAGAGAAAGACTCTTCTGTTAATGATGAATTGATAAACTACGTCATTCTCAGCAACAGCATTATTTGAAACACGAGATGTTATTATTGTTGCATCTGTTTCATGTATTTATGGTTTCGGGTGACCCCCATTGACTATGAGCATATGACTGTTTCTTTAAGACCCGGCATGAAGATTGAAAAAGAAATGCTATGTTAAAAAATTATTAATAAATATGCAATATACAAGAAATGAATTAGATTTTAAACGTGGTACTTTTTAGAGCAAAAGGAGATATTGTAGAAATATATCCATCAGATCAAAATGAAATCTGCAATAAGAGTAGAATTTTGGGATGATGAAATAGAAAAAATATCAGAAATAAACCCGCTAACAGGAAAAAGTAATAGCTACAAGAAATCATGTTATGATATTTCCTAATTCTCATTATGTAACAACTAGTGACAAAATGGAAAAGCAGCAATAAAAACAATAGAAGAGGAAATGAAAAGCAGGGTTAAATATTTCAAAATCACAAGGTAAATTAATAGAAGCACAAAGAATAGAAGAAAGAACTAATTTTGATATAGAAATGATGAAAGAAACAGGTTTTTGCCAAGGAATAGAAAACTATTCTAGACATATTAGCGGTAGGGAAGCCGGGGAGTCCACCTTTTACTTTATTTGATTATTTTCCAAAAGATTTTTTGTTATTAATAGATGAATCACATGCTACAATACCACAAGTAAGAGCAATGTATAATGGTGATAGAGCAAAAAAAAGAATCTTTAGTAAATTATGGATTTAGACTTCCATCAGCATTTGATAATAGACCTTTGAAATTTGAAGAATTTGAAAAAAGAATAAATCAAGTTGTTTTTGTTAGTGCAACACCGGCAGATTACGAAAAAGAGCATTCTAAAAATAATGTAGTAGAACAAATTATAAGACCTACTGGACTTCTAGATCCTAAAATAGAAGTAAAACCTGTTACAAATCAAGTAGATGATTTAATAGAACAAATCAGAGAAAGAGTGGCAAAAAAAAAAGAAAGAGTATTAGTAACTACTCTTACAAAAAAAATGGCCGAAGATTTAACATCATATTTAGCAAGTTTAGATATAAAGGTTAGATATATGCATTCAGAAATAAAAGCATTAGAGAGAATGGAGATTATAAGAGATTTAAGATTGGGTGAATTTGATGTCCTAGTAGGTATAAACCTTCTAAGAGAAGGACTAGACATTCCAGAAGTATCATTGGTGGCAATACTTGATGCAGATAAAGAAGGCTTTTTACGTTCTGAAAGAAGTTTGATACAAACAATTGGTCGTGCAGCAAAAATACAGAAGGAAAAGTAATAATGTATGCAGACGAACTAACAGATTCTATGGATAAAGCAATTTCAGAAACAAATAGAAGAAGAAAAATTCAAATGCAATACAATAAAGAACATGGAATAACGCCTAAAACAATAAAAAAATCGGTTAGAGATGTAATAAAAGCTAGTGTTATAGAAGATATGAAAAATGAGTATAAACTAGATAAAAATGCCGATATAGATATAAAAGATTTAATTGCAAAATTAACAGATGAAATGTTAGCACATGCCGCTTCTATGGAATTTGAAAAAGCAGCAGAATTAAGAGATAAAATAAAAGAATTAGAAAATATGAATTCGTAAATATTGGAATAAAATTTATATAAGCAATTCTTTATAACAATATATATTAAAAATTGGAACAAAACATCTTAAATATATATATATCCAGTATTGACAAACATATGTAAGCATTATAAAATGATTAAATCAAACAGAAAAGGAGGAATATCCATGGTTGAATCTGTATCCTTGGGATTTGTTATGCCAAATGGCAAAACTTATGATCAGGAGAATCAGTCAGAAGGGCATATTGAGATTGCTCGGAGAGTGATTGAAGCAGAAAATTTGGTCGAAAAATACCAAAACAGCAAATGGAATGACCCTGTTGATTTTCTACTCTTTGTTGAAGGAGCTTTAAAGGTGGGAAATCGATGGGGAAAACGAGTTGTTTCGTACTATCCCAATATGCTAACTTCTACGATTCAAAAGCATTTAGAGAGCTATAAAAATCGGTGCTACGCAGAAGATAAGGTTTATACTACCGGTGAAAATTGTGGGGAATCACTGATCTCATTTTTCCACATGAAGTAATCAGTAAAAGGGAAATGTCATGGCTTGTGTATTTTTAACAAGCTATGGCATTTTTTCTTTTTATATTCGTTTTCTTTTATATTTATGGTAGTAAATTTTTCGGATTTTTTATTAATATTAAGCGCTTTGTTAAACTTAGATGCAGAAAAAGTTTTGCTCAAAATTATTTTAATCTCTTGTTTATCAATGGATTTTATGTTAATATAATAATTAGTACGCAAATCCGCATTTTTTACATTTGAAAGAGGTGAAAGTTATGGTAGTACCTGTAACAGTTATTATCCCAGTATATCGGGCTAATAAGATGAAATTTTGGGAGTGCTTAAACAGTTTGTTAGAACAGACTGTATCTCCTGAGAAAGTAATCATTGTTGATGATGGAAATACCAAACAAGAAAAAGCAAAACTTCAAGAGGTCATAAAAAGGTTACAAGCACACGTAAGATAGAGCTTGTATTACTTCAAAATGATACAAATGAAGGAGTTTCTACAGCAAGAAACAAGGCCATTTCTGAAGCGTCGACAAAGTGGATAACTTTTCTGGACTGTGATGACAAATTGTCACCACAATTTCTTGAAAGGCTCTACGAAGCAACATATCTTTATGAAAATATTGATATAGTTGCTTGTGGCTGTATAGCTGACGATGGAATGGAATATCATCCAAACCACTTTTTCATGAAAGAAGAAGTCTTTTTCTGGAGAAAATTTGATTGAGGTTGAAAAAGCTTTAATCAATCAGTTCTACCGGAGAATTGGTTACATCGACACAGCTTTTGGCGTCCCTTGGGGAAAATTATATAGCCTTAAGACTGTAAATGGCATCTGGTTCGATCCGCTATTAAAGCGCATGGAAGATTCAATTTGGAATCACCAAATCCTTATTGAAAGAAAGCCTAAAATTCTGTATATTGACGAGATGTTATATATCTATAATACTGAGCACATTGCAAAGTATAGTCAAGAATATGCAGAAGATCTTTCTGATTGGACGAAGGTTATTAATTCAAGAAAAAGACTTGTAAGCAGTCATCTTGGAACAGGAGACCAGATTGAAGAATTCTTTTTTGAAGAAGTTGTGAGGATTTTAGTTCTCATGCTTGAAAAAAAAGTATTTTCACAAAGAGAACAAAAACAAAAAGCAAACCTTTTTAGAGCTTAAGCAGTTACTGGAAAATAAAACAGTAAATACAAGTTTAAAATATGTTTGCAAAAGGACACCATTTTATCGGCAAATAATGCTAAAGTTACTGGCTGCTGGAAATTTAAAACTGGCATATGCCATGTACATTGCAAGAAACCTGAAAAAGTAAAATGGAAGCGCGGGAATGAATGTTCCTGCGCTTTTTTTTATATTTATAATAAAAACTACAAATAAAAATAAGATAAATAAAAAATAGAAAACTGTGATTTTTTATTTTAATATGTATAAAAGTTAAATTTACTATATATTTGCATGTGATATAAAAAGATGTTATAATGTGTTTATTCTTTTTGTTAAAGGAGGGATATAATGAAATATCCAAGAGGATTTATAGATCCTCACCGTCAGCACTTCTACAGCAATGGTGGTAAAAGCCATCGAAAGAATGCTGAAGAGGTAATCGAAAAAGAGGCTGGAAGTCAGAGTGGGAAAAAGATACTATTACCTGTAATGAAGCTCCAGACTTTTTGATCTTCCGAAAAGGATTTATCCAAATTGGAAGTGGCAACAGCAAGATTATTGCTGTGTCAGATCAGCTCTATGGAGTAGACTTTCATAATACACGCATTTGGCGGGCAATTCGTAAGTCTTTAACTGTAGAAGAGGCGGTAGCAGTAGACAAGGAATATATCATCATAAAGATGACTACTCCAAAGTTCCAACATTAAAAAAGAGAGTTATGAAAGGCTATTTTTCTAACTCTCTTCTGCTTTATATATTTTTATAAAAATATTAAACAGTTAACAAATATTATATCTATAAATAGGCAAAACAAAACCAAAACAAACTCTTGTTTTGTATAAAAAAATATAGTATAATAAGACTGTTTAAAATAAATTAGGGGGGCCTATTTATGAATGATAAAATTATAATAAAAGGAGCAAAAAGAACATAATCTAAAAAATATAAATATAGAAATACCAAAGAATAAATTAGTAGTAATTACAGGTTTATCAGGTTCTGGTAAATCTTCACTTGCATTTGATACTTTATATGCAGAAGGACAAAGACGATATGTAGAAAGTCTTTCATCATACGCTAGACAATTTTAGGGCAAATGGAAAAACCAAATGTAGAATCTATAGATGGACTCTCACCAGCAATATCAATAGACCAAAAAACAACTTCAAAAAATCCACGTTCTACAGTAGGAACAGTTACAGAGATTTATGATTATATAAGACTTTTATATGCAAGGATAGGAACACCTTATTGTCCAAATTGTGGCAAAAAAATAGAAAAACAATCTATAGATCAAATATTAGATAGTATAATGAGTTTAGAAACAGGGAAGCAAAATACAAATATTAGCACCAATCGTGAGAGGTAGAAAAGGAGAATTTACAAAAAGTATTAGAGAAATATCAAAAAGAAGGTTTTGTAAGAGCAATAATAGATAACGAACTAATAGAACTCTCAGATGATTTAAAAATAGACAGAAAGAAAAAACACAATGTAGATATTGTTGTAGATAGATTAGTTATAAAAGAAGGAATTAGAAGTAGACTGGCTGAGTCTGTAGAAGTAGCATTAAAAAAATGCAGATGGATTAGTTAAAGTAGATGTTGTAGGAAAAGAAGAACTTTTGTTTAGTGAAAATTATGCATGTCCAGATTGTGGATTTAGTTTTCCAGAGTTAACTCAAGTATGTTTTCTTTTTAACAATCCTTTTTGGTGCATGTCCTAGTTGTACAGGTATAGGGTATTTAATGAAAATAGATGAAGACTTAATTATTCCAGATAAAAATAAAACATTATATGATGGAGTTAAAGCTTTTGGTGCAAGCACAATGAAAAAAGGTGACACTATGGCAAAAATGTATTTTGAAAGTATAGCTAAACATTATAATGTAGATATAAAAAACCAATAAAAAAACTTCCTCGTGAATTTATAGAAAAGATATTATATGGTACTGGTGATGAGGAAATAGATTTTGAATATGAATCAGCAGCAGGAGTTAGAAAATATAGAGCACCTTTTGAAGGTGTTATTCCAACATTAACTAGAAGACATAACGAAACAAAATCACAAGGAATGAGAGACTTTTTACGAAATGTATATGAGTAACTCAGATTGTGATAAATGTCATGGGGCAAGATTAAAAAGAAGAAGTATTAGCTGTTAAAATAGGAGATAAAAATATTAATGAATTAACTAATATGCCTATAAATAAAATAAAAGAGTATATAAACAATATACAATTAACTAAAACAGAAAAAATGATATCAGAACAAATTTTAAAGGAAATGAATAAAAGACTTCAATTTTTAATGGATGTAGGATTAGAATATTTAACATTATCTAGAAGTGCAGGAACTTTGTCTGGAGGAGAAGCACAGCGTATTCGTTTAGCTACTCAAATAGGTTCAGGATTATCTGGAGTACTTTATATATTAGATGAACCAAGCATTGGATTACATCAAAGAGATAATGATAAACTTTTAGCAACATTAAAAAAACTAAGAGATTTAGGAAATACACTTATAGTAGTAGAACATGATGAAGATACTATGTATGCAGCAGATCAGATTATAGATATAGGTCCTGGTGCTGGAGTACATGGAGGAAACGTTATAGCACAAGGAACAGCAGAAGAAATAAAACTTATTGATGGTTCTATTACAGGAGATTATTTAAGTGGAAGAAAGCAAATAGAGGTTCCTAAAAAAAAAGAAGAAAGCCAGTAAAAAGGAAAATATATAGAAGTAGTAGGGGCAACAGAACACAATTTAAAAAATATAAATGTAAAATTTCCATTGGGATTATTTACATGTGTTACAGGTGTATCTGGTTCTGGTAAAAGTACACTTGTAAATGAAATTTTATATAAGACAATAGCAAAAAGAAATAAATAAATCAAATGAAAAACCTGGAAAATGCAAGAATATAAAGGGAATAGAAAATATAGATAAAATAATAAATATAGACCAATCACCAATTGGTAGAACACCACGTTCTAATCCTGCAACATATACAGGAGTATTCGATATTATTCGTGATATTTTTGCAGGAACTAATGAAGCAAAAATGAGAGGCTATCAAAAAGGTAGATTTAGTTTTAATGTACCAGGAGGAAGATGTGAAAGCTGTTCTGGAGATGGTTTATTAAAAATAGAAATGCATTTTTTTACCAGATATTTATGTTCCTTGTGAGGTTTGTAATGGAAAAAGATATAATCACGAAACGCTAGAAGTAAAATATAAAGGAAAAACTATAGCAGATGTATTAGATATGACTGTTGAAGAAGCTTTAGTATTTTTTTGAAAATATTCCTAAAATAAAACAAAAAATTCAAACTTTATATGATGTTGGGTTAGGATATATAAAACTTGGACAACCTTCTACAACATTATCTGGAGGAGAAGCACAGCGTGTAAAATTAGCTACAGAACTTTCAAAAAGAGCTACTGGAAAAACTTTATATATATTAGATGAACCAACAACAGGACTTCATATAGCAGATGTTCATAAATTAGTTAATATTTTACAAAGATTAGTAGATACAGGTAATAGTATTATAGTAATAGAACATAATTTAGATTTAATAAAAACTTGTGATCATATAATTGATTTAGGCCCAGAAGGAGGAGACGGAGGAGGAGAAGTTATAGCAATTGGTACTCCTGAACAAATTGTTAAAAATGAAAAAGTTATACAGGCAAGTTTTTAAAAAGTATTTAGAAAAAATAAAAATTTTTAAATATTTTGAAAACTAAATAAAAGCAATATCACAACAATAAATATAAATAGTAGAAGCGGAAAAAGTACTAATATTAAGCTAAATATTTAATATTAGTACTTTTTGAATTAATACAAATAAATGATTGTGTTTTACATAAAGCTATAGTATAATAATCTTCAGATATGGCTGAATGTCATATTTTTGAAGCATAGGTCAAAAAGAGTATTAAGCACGAGAAGAAAAGGAGGAAAAATGAAACTTGTAGATCTTTGTCGGGATAACAGTTTGGATTCTATTAAGTCTGTAAACCCAACTTTCTACCAGTGTATGGTTCGGCTAGAAAAAGAATCAAACTATTGGACATATCCAATTTTCGATATCTTTGTTGTGTCGGAGTTTGGAGATGTGCTTCCTGCCCTTTGCAAACTAGAATATATTACTACAGAGAGTTATTACTTTGTAGCCAAACAATATATTTCTTATTTGCAGCATTGCAAGATTATTCAAAAAGGAAACTGCTAACAGACTTCAAAACTTGAATGCACTGATGACTGAAAAGCGGATTCCAGCCAGAAGATTTTCGGCAAACTGGAAAAAATTATTCAATTTCTTACCATGTGAGCATTGCAGATCAGAAAAAAGGCCATTGAGGCTCTTTTGAAATTTGAAGTGTAACACCATAGGAAAGAAAAGAAAAAGAAAGACTCAAAAAGTTATAAAACTAAAGGAAGCCATAAAAAGCTTTTTTATAGATTTATAAAAATATGAGTCTTTTTTTTTTATTAAAATACTTGAATTAAAGGATTATAAATAATTACAATTATTCACAATCTTTATTACTTTTTTGTTCATTATTTCTATTACCATTTTTATTACCTTTTTGTTTTGCTTATTCTTTTTCTGACATATCAAAGCACCTCCATTCTAGTGATACTTATATTGTGTATATTTTTTAAAAATTTATACATGATAAATTAACAGTTGTTAAAATTTTTATTTTGGTATATAATATAGCACGAATTATTAACTAATGAAATAAAAATTACATATTATAAAAGAAAAGAGCTTTTGGAGGTAAAATAAATTGGAAGAAATCAATGAAAAATTACAAGAATTTAATAACTACATTGTAAATAAAAAAAAAGTAGCAATAATTGGAATGGGAGTTAGTAACATTCCTTTATTAGATTATTTTTATAAAAAAAATGCAAATGTAACAATATGTCATAAAAGAAATATTGAAGATTTAGATAAAAATGTTATAGAAAAAAAGTATCTAGATATAATATGGGAATGTTTCTTGGAGAGAATCATTTATCTAACTTAAAAGGTTTTGATATAATATTTAGGTCTCCAAGTTGTAGACCAGATACACCAGAAATTGTAGCAGAGGTAAAAAGAGGTGCTATTTTAACATCTGAAATTGAAATGTTAATGGAACTATGTCCTGGTAAAATAATTGGGATAACAGGCAGTGATGGAAAAACAACTACAACAAGTTTAATATATGAAATTATAAAGAAAAAAGGATATAACTGTTATTTAGGTGGTAATATAGGAATTCCATTATTTACAAAAGTTGACGAAATGACTAAAAATGATATTGTTATATTAGAATTAAGTAGTTTTCAATTAATGACAATGAAAAAAAATCCAGATATAGCAGTTGTAACAAATGTTACTCCAAATCACTTAGATATACATAAATCTTATGAAGAATATATAGATAGCAAAAAAAAAATATATTTAAATATCAAAGTAAAGATGGAATATTAATATTAAACTATGATAATAATATTACTAGAGAATTTGAAAAAGAAGCTAAAGGTAAAGTAATATTTTTTAGTAGTAAAACAAAATTAGAAAATGGAATCATATATGATGACGGAAAAATAAAATCTTGTGAAAATAGCATAAGAAGACATATTCTAAATACAAAAAAACATATATCTAAAGGGAGTACATAATTTTGAAAACATTTGTGCGGCAATAGCGGCAACAGCTCCATTAGTAGATATAGATACACAAGTTAAAGTTATAAGTGAATTTAAAGGTGTTCATCATAGGTTAGAATATGTAAGAGATGTAAATGGTGTGAAATGGTATAATGATTCAGCAAGTTCATCACCTACAAGAACTATTGCTGGAATAAATGCTTTTGAAGAAGGTCTTACATTAATAACAGGAGGTTATGATAAAAATTTAGATTATACTCCTATGGCAAAACCTATTGTAGATAAGGTAAAAACATTACTTCTAATTGGGCAAACTTCAGAAAAAAATATATAATGCAGTAAAACAAGAAATGCAAAAACAAAATAAGACTATAGAAATATATAAATGTGATAGTTTACAAGAATGTATAGATATTGCAAATGAAACTACAAAATCTGGAGATATAGTATTATTCTCACCAGGTAGTGCTAGTTTTGATATGTTTAAGAATGCTTATCAAAGAGGAGATATATTTAAAGAATTAGTAAATAAAATAGAAGAATAAATAAAAAGCAAAAAGTTGGTATATAAGTTTAGCCAACTTTTTTTGTTAAATTTAAAACTTGTATTAAATATTTTTTATAGTAATAAGTGTTAATATAAGTTAAAGTAGTTAGTATTTTGATAAGTAAAATTTTAATAGAAATAATCTTTTTAAAAAATAATAAATTGTAACATATATACTCAAAATGCATATTATAAAATTAGAACAATAAATTTAGGAGGTAAAATTTATGCATAATGAATATGAAGAGTATATGATGAGTGTTCTTGGATATAATAATAGAAACAATACAGATCTTTATAATGAAAATTATGAGCCAAATTATTATTTTACACCTACATATAACAACTATACTAGAATGGAAGATAATGTAGAAGATTTGTTTCCAGATATTTATAAGATAATTAATCCAATGGTATGTAAAATTTGCAGCAATAATACAAAACCAATCACAAACGAATTATTAAATCAAATGACAATGGAAATATATAATAATATACAAGTTGATGATTTAAATGTAGTAAATGTAAATGTTCAAACGAGAAATGTAGAAAGTAAAGCTATAAATTCAAATCAGATTGAAAATAGGGACTCTAAAGAAATTAAAAGAAAAAGAAGTAGTAGAAAATAGAGAAGGAAAAGAAACAAGAAGTCCAAGACCAAGTAATCCGTTATTAAGAGATTTAATAAGAATATTAATATTAAATCAATTATTAGGAGGAGGGCTTTTCCACGGAAGACCACCTATGAGACCACCATTTCCAGGTCCAGGACCTTATGGAAGACCACCTTTCCCAGGACAAAGACCTCGGAAGTAGAGAATATGATTATGAAAATTATTTAAATTTTTAAAAATTTACAAGATATGCAAAATATAACTTGCATATCTTTTTTATTATATGCAAAAAATAATAATATATTTTTAAATTTGTTTCGTTTTTTATATAAATTTAAAAATATATAAGTTCTAAAATGAACTGAAAATAAAATAAAAAGGTAGGGTTTGTTATGAAAGTAAAAGATTGTATGTGCAGTGATGTAAAATTTGTTACTCCTGATACTACTTTATGTGATTGTGCAAAACTAATGTGTAATAGTCACATAGGTTGTGTTCCTGTATGTGATGATTCTAAAAATGTTGTAGGAGTGGTTACTGATAGAGATGTAATACTTCGTGCAGTAGCTTGTGATAAAGATTATAAAAAATACAGCAGTAAGTGATATTATGACTTGCAATGTATGCTGTTTAGATGGAAATTCAGATATACAAGAAGCGGAAAAGTTAATGTCTGAAAATGCAGTTAGAAGATTACCAGTTGTAGAGAATAATAAAATTATAGGTATTTTAACAATAGGAGATTTAGCTAAAAATGATAATGTTAATCCAGAAGGTATATGTAATACGTTAGAAAATATATGTAACTGTAAAAGTAAAAATGCTGAATAATAGATTATTTGGCAATAGATGTTATTTTAAATAAGATTATAAATAAAGAATAAGTGCATACCAAACATTTATTCTTTATTTGTGTTTGTAATAAAAATTAATGGAATAAAAAGTAAAAAAAAAAACATAAAATATAAATAAGGAGTAATACATATATGGTTATAGATATGAATTATTGGACAAAGGTCTTAAGAAAAATAATTATTTTAATATTAATGATAATTCGAGTATATTTGGGATTTAAATTAGCAATTTTTTATATGCCTTTTTAATTGCTTTATACTATCGTTATTAATAGAACCTATAATACGTTTTTTGATGAAAAAGGTTAAATTAAAAAGAAGGACAAGCGCTATAATTGTTTTTGTATTAGTAATTTCGATAATTGTAGGACTTGCTTTTTGGGGAATTACTACATTGATACAAGAAGCTTCTAATATGTTAACCCGGTTTAAATAGTTATTTCGAAAAAGCATATATACAAATTCAAAAAAATAACTTCTATATCGGAATTTAATAAGATAAAAGTTCCAGAAGAAGTTCAAAAAATAATTCAAAATTCAACAGGGGATTTTTTAGAAACTATATCTGTTTGGTTAAAACAAGGTTTAACTAAAACAGTAAATACATTAACTTCACTTCCAACAATAGGTTTTTATATAGTAATTTGTATATTGTCTTTATATTTTATTTGTACAGATAAAATATATATGTTAGATCAATTAGAACACCATTTACCAGAAACGTGGGTGAAGAGATTAATAAAACATATAAAGAAATAGCTAAAGCATTAGGATGTTATTTAAAAGCAGAAGCGGTTTTAATATTAATTTCTTTTATTATTTCTTTAATAGGTTTATATATTTTTTAAAATAATAGGTCTTAATGTAAATATCCATTAATGGCTGCACTTGGAATAGGCTTTGTAGATGCTCTTCCTATATTTGGTTCTGGAACAGTTATGCTTCCATGGGCTTTAATAACAGCATGCAATGGAGATTTTACTTTGAGTTTTCAATTCTAGGATTATGGGCGTTAATGAGTATAGTAAGACAGGTAATAGAACCAAAAATTGTTAGTGGACAAATAGGAATTCATCCGATTTTTACGTTAATAGCAATGTATACAGGTTTTAGAGCTATAGGAGTTCTTGGAATGCTGGTAGGACCAATTATTTTAATTATATTAAAAAATATATTCTCTACCATAATAGATAAAGGAATTATGAAATCTATATTTGATAGAGAATAAAAAATTAAAATATATTAGAAGTAGGTATATATGAATCATCAGGAGGGTAAACATATTCATCAGTTTTTGGTTTATCTACTTTTTTTATACTAGTTTTCTATAATTGGAATTTCAAATGATAAGAGCCTTTTGATTAATTTTACCTTCTAGTTCTATTAGTATTATCAGTAAACTTTTTAGAATCATTAAAATGACAAAAAAACCGAAACAACAACAGTTTGTAAAATCAGAACTAATAATCATGTTTCTTCCTAAAACAAATTGTTCATCTGATAAATCATAAACTCTATAAACAAAACCAATAAACTTTATTTTTTGACCTTGATAAATATCTAAGTTGTTATGTACTTCATTTAATACATTTGTATAATTTTTTACTATTCAACTCATTTGTTTTACTTTGTGGGAATTCATCATTTATAGTTATTTTTCCAATATTAGAACCAAATATTCTGTATGTAATAATTCCACATATAATAAGAATTATTACAAGTAGAATAACAAAAAAATTCTTAGCCAATTTATTTCCGTTTAATTTTAAATTATATATAAACATAGAAAAACCCTTCTTTCTTAGCATTATTAAAAGAATTTATTAATAAATAATATTCTACAAAAATAATTTATGCCAACAAAAAGATATAACTGTTTTAGGGATTTATTTATAAATAGTTATATTTAGTAAAATTTATAATAATTTTTACTTGCTAAAAATTATAAAGAGTGGTATATTACTATGGAAGTAGTAAAATTACATATTTACATAAGATAGAAAGGGAGAAAATAAATGGAATATTGAAAAAGTATTTAAATCTTATAGTGAAAAAGAAGTTAAAAAGAGTTATGCCAATAGTTGATAGCATTAATGAATTAGAAGAATCTATAAGTAAATTATCTGATGAAGAATTAAAAAACAAAACTACAGATTTTAAGGCTCAGTTAAAAAAGGAAAAACATTAGATGATATATTACCAGAAGCATTTGCAGTAGTAAGAGAGGCATCAAAAAAAGAGTTCTAGGAATGAGATCAAGGAAGAATAGCTGATATGAGAACAGGGGAAGGTAAAACTTTTGTTGCATCTCTTCTAGCATATCGAAATGCGCTTACAGGAGAAGGAGTTCATGTTGTAACAGTAAATGATTACCTAGCAAAAAAGAGATAGCGAATGGATGGGTAAAACCTTACAGATTCTTAGGATTATCAGTTGGACTTGTAATTGCAGGAATGAATCCAAAACAAAAGCAAGATGCTTATGCTTGTGATGTAACTTATGGAACAAATAACGAATTCGGATTTGATTACTTAAGAGACAACATGGTTATATATAAAAATCAATTAGTACAAAAAAATTAAAATATGCAATCGTAGACGAGATTGATAGTATTTTGATTGATGAGGCTCGTACACCACTTATTATATCTGGTAGAGGAGCAGAATCTTCAGACTTATATCAAAAAGCAGATCGTTTTGTAAAAAACTAGAAGCCAAAGAAATAATCGAAGAAGACGACAAAGATATAGAACAAGAAGAAGATAATGAAAAATATGATTATATCATAGACTTAAAAGCAAAAGCTGCAACACTTAACTCAAAAAGGTATTGCAAAAGCTGAAAAAGAATTTAACCTAGAGAACTTCAACGACTTAGATAATCCGAATTAGTACATGCAATAAATCAGGCTCTTCATGCAAACGGAATAATGAAGAAAGATAAAGACTACATCGTAAAAGATGGACAAGTTCTTATTGTAGACGAATTTACAGGAAGAATTATGTATGGAAGAAGATACAACAATGGATTACATCAAGCAATAGAAGCTAAAGAGCATGTAAAAATAAATGATGAATCTAAAACACTTTAGCAACAATTACATTCCAAAACTACTTCAGAATGTATGAAAAATTATCAGGTATGACTGGTACAGCTATGACAGAAAAAGACGAATTCAAGAAATTTACAAGCTTGATGTTGTAGAAATACCAACAAACAAACCAATGATAAGAAAAGATTATTCAGACATAATTTATAAAAATGAAAATGTTAAATTTAATGCTGTAATAGAAGACATTAAACAATCACATGCAAAAGGACAACCAGTTTTAATTGGTACAGTATCAATCGATAAATCTGAAAAATTAAGCAGAATGCTTGATAAAGCAGGAATACCTCACGAAGTATTAAATGCTAAATATCATGAAAAGAAGCACAAATCATAGCACAAGCTGGTAAATTTGGAGCAGTTACAATAGCAACAAACATGGCTGGACGTGGTACCGATATTATGCTTGGAGGAAACAGTGAATATTTAGCAAAAAAGAAGAAATGAGAAAAACTAAAATATTCAGATGAAGAAATCGAAGACGCATCTGCTCACAATGCAACAGATGATAAAACAATAATTGCAGCTAGAGAAAAATTTGCAGAACTTGAAAAGAAATATGACGAACAAATAAAAAAAGAAGAAAAGCAAAAAAGTAATTGATGCCGGTGGACTAAAAATAATTGGTACACAAAGACATGAATCAAGAAGAATTGATAACCAGCTTCGTGGACGTAGTGGACGTCAAGGAGATCCAGGAGAATCAAGATTCTATATTGGACTAGATGACGACTTAATGAAAATCTTTGGTGGAGATAGTAACTAAAGTTTACAACACACTTGGAGCAGATGAAAATATGCCAATAGAAAGCAGAATTAATATCATAAGGCTGTTGAAAATGCTCAAAAGAAAGTTGAAGGAAGAAACTTCAGTGTTAGAAAGAATGTCCTACAATATGATGACGTTATGAATGTTCAAAGAACTGTTATATATGCTCAAAGAAGAGATGTCTTGATGGAAAAGATATCTTAAAAGAAAAACATATTAAAAATGATTGATTCAGCTATAGAAAAGTTTTGATTCACATCATTGTTCCAGGAGAAGATGTAAACAAAGAGGCATTATTCAAGATATTCAAAAAACATTTGAATTGATGATGTAGAATTATTAAAAAAAAAAACTTTGACAAGAACAATAATAAATGAATTAAAAGAAAAAAGCATTCAAATATGAAGAAAAAAAAAAAAAGAATTTGGTGAAGAAAGATTCAAGAGAACTTGAAAGAGTTGTAATGCTTAAAAGTAGTAGATCAAAAATGGATGGACCACATAGACAATATGGACGAATTAAAAAATGGTATTGGACTTCGTGCATATGGTCAAAAAGATCCAGTTGTTCAATATAGAATTGAAGGTATTGGACATGTTTGATGAAATGATTAACGATATAAAAGTTGATGTTGTTAAAATCTTATTGAATATTAAGAAAAAAAAGAAGGAAAAAAAAGAAAAGAAACAGCTCAAATTACAAATGCAAGTTTAGAAGATACAGCTATTAAAACTGTAGTAGATGGTAACAGAAAAAGAAGGTGGAATGAATAAAACAGTTAGTTAAATTAAAGAACCAAAAGTTGGAAGAAATGATCCATGTCCATGTGGAAGTAAGAAATATAAGAACTGCTGTGGTAAAAATCAGTAATATCAACACTTTCAGCGATTGCATAAAATTGAAAAATCACTAAAATATAGCAAAATGTTCGCAATTTGTTCGCAATCATATAAAAAAAATGTTCACAAAAACTTTGAACCCCTTTTATATCAGTAGAAAGCTCCTTGCGAACAAATTATGAATATTATAAATTAAATGTCAGTATTTCGATCGGTACTGGCATTTTTATTTATACGTTTCATTTTACTAAAATATTTAGTAAAGGAGCGATTAAAATGGTTAATGTAAGAAAAAGGGGTAAGGTGTTTCAATATCAATTTGAAATTGCACCTGTTGATGGAGTTAGAAAGTACATCAACAAATCAGGCTTTAAAACGAAAGCAGAAGCAGAGAAGGCAGGCATAATTGCGTATAACGAATATACGCAAACAGGACATAATTTTACGCCAAATACAATGTCCTATTCAGATTATTTGGATTATTGGCTTAAAGCAGCATTGTCAGATTAATTTGAAGTATCATACGATACAGGCGTATTCAAATATTATAAAAAACCATATCAAACCAAGATTGGGATTTTATAGGTTATCACAAATAACAACAGCAACACTTCAAGAATTTTTAAATAATTTATATGTAGAAAAGGCTTTTTCAAAAAACTTTATGAAAAATATTTTAAAGGTATTAAAAACATCTTTTGCTTATGCAACTGATGTAGTAGGTTTTGTAAAAGAAAATCCTGCTATAAAAGTTAGAATACCAAGATATGATGATGTACCAGAAGAAGATCCTGCTCATATATTTAGTAAAGAAGAAATTCAAATGATTCTTGAAAGATTTGAAAATAATCACGCATTTTATTATGCAATACTAACAGCTTATTACACAGGTTTAAGAGTTTCAGAAGTATTTGGACTAACCTGGAATGATATAGATTTAGAAAATAAGACATTAACAGTTAATAAGAATATTTTGAAAAAGAATCAAAACGGAGCTACACACGGAAGACATATAAGTGGAAAAGCAACTACAGTATGGTATTTTGGCACTTGTAAAACAGGGAAGTTATAGAACAATTGAAATTGGAGATACATTAGTAAACTCATTAAAAGAATATAAAGCTGAACAAGAAAAAGATAAAGAAGAATATGGCGATTTATATATGAAGCACTATATGAAAGAAACAAAGAATTATTATAATAATAAACCTGAAATAAAAATTCTAAATGCTTATACTGAACTAAATATTGGTTTACCTGAAGCCAATTTAGTAGTATTCGTAAAACATAATGGAGTATTTGAAGGAACAGACACTTGTAAATATCCCCTTTTGTATTTAGATATACATATGGAAAAGAAGAAGTTTTTAAATTTTTAAAAGATAGAAAAAGAGTAATTCAGTTACACGATGGTGATTTGGTAGAGCATGAGGCTAGAAAATTTGGGGATGAAATTAGTTATATATATTTTAATAAAAATCAAGTTATATATGAGAATATTAAAGGAGGTGATGCTGATGATATAACAAAGCATACTGAAGAAAAAAGTTACTCTAGTTAGTTATGAAAATGCCACAAAATCGATTGTGGTGCGAAGTGAAAGGAAGGATTATATGAATAACTACAAAAGATATTTTTTAACTAGTGAATCTGTAACAGAAGGGCATCCTGATAAAGTATGCGATTATATTTCAGATTCAATTTTAGATGCTTGTTTGGAACAGGATAAAAATTCAAGAGTAGCAGTAGAAACATTTATATCAAATGGACAGGTTTCAATTGCAGGACAAATAACATCTAATGCCAATATTGATATTGAAAACAATTGCAAGGGAAAAATTAAAGGCAGTAGGTTACGATGATGAAAAAGTAAATATGGATTATAGGACTTGTAAAATTAATGTAAATATTGTTAAGCAAAGTAACAATATTGCAATTGGAGTTGATGAAGGTGGAGCTGGAGATCAAGGAATAATGTTTGGTTATGCTTGTGATGAAACAGAAAACTTAATGCCATATGCAATAGATGTTGCACATAAGTTGGCTTATAGATTAGCCGAGGTAAGAAAGCAAGGAATAATTCCATATTTAAAATCAGATGGAAAAGTTCAAGTAACTGCAGAGTATTTAAATAATTTTCCGTTTAGAATAGATACAATATTGATTTCAACTCAACACGATGCAAATGCAGATATGGATGAGCTTGAAAATGATATAATAGAAAAAGTTATTAAACCTATTGTTGAATCTGATATGATAGATGTTGATACTAAATTTATTATCAATCCAACAGGACAATTTGTTGTTGGTGGAGCAGTAGCAGATACTGGATTAACAGGAAGGAAAATTATTGTAGACACTTATGGAGGATATGCTCATCACGGAGGTGGAGCTTTTTCAGGTAAAGATGGAACAAAAGTTGATAGGTCAGCATCATATATGTTAAGACATATTGCAAAATGTGTTGTTGCAAATGGTCTAGCAAGAAAATGTGAGATACAAATTAGTTATGGTATAGGAATGAAAAAATCCAATATCATTTTATATTGATTGTTTCGGAACAAATCGAATTCCTGAAATTGATATTATAAATATTATTAAGGACAGTTTTGATTTGACTCCTGAAGGAATTATAGAATATTTAAAACTGAAAAAGCCAATTTATTCAAGGACTACTAATTATGGACATTTTGGTAGGGATGGATTTACTTGGGAAGAATTAAAACAAATATAGAAAGACTTGTTATTAGGTGTATGAAGAGTTAAGATTACATACCAATAGCAAGGTCTTTTTTTTTTTATTGAAAGGAAATTACTTTGTTTAGTATAGGTCTTATTGTTGGAATAATGATTGGTGGAATTGTAGCAATTGCACTACACTGTATTGTTATAGTGGGAAAGGAAGAAGATAGCAAATGGGAGGAAGAGCAGATTACGAGGAACGCAGAAAAAGCAAGACAAGAAGCATACAAAAGATTAGCACAAAAAGCTGAAGAAAAATCAAGACAATATATGAATTCTAATGCTAATAGAATTTTGGAAATGACACCTCGGTCAGCCAATAATAGTTGGTCATCATTCAGAAAAGACTGCTAGAAAATTACACGAAAAAGCTTGGAAAGATATTGGAAAATCAATAGAAGAAGATAAGAAACAAAAGTATTATGAAGAAAAAGCAAAAGATATGAATAATTCGAGTGTTATTTATAATGACGATCCAAATGCTTTGACAAAATTAAAAGAAAAGTTGGAGTATTTAGAAAAACAAAGAGCACTTATAAAAGCAGATGAAGAACATCAACCTTGGCAACTTCAAAATGTAGGTGCAAGGATAAGAGAAACAAAAAAGAAGAATTGCAAGACTTAAAAATTTAGAAAAAATAGAATTTGAAGATAAAGAATTTGTTGGTGGTAAAGTAATCCATAACAAAGAAATAAATAGGATTCAATTTTTATTTGATGAGAAACCAAATGAAGAAGTTAGAAATAATTTGAAACATAATGGTTTTCATTGGTCTAGAAATGAAGGTGCTTGGCAAAGAGAATTTAATGAAAGAACAATAAAAGTTACTAATAATTTAGTAAAAGAAATGTTTGAAAAGGAACAGCCTAAAGAAACAGAATCTTTTGAGTTTGAAGATGAAGAAGAAGAAATGTAGCTGTTTTAAGAGGCAAAACTACCCTAGCTAAAAATGAAAGTGGCACAAAATCAATTCTCGTGCGAGAGAATTTTAAGGAAGGATATGAAATATGGGATATTACAGTGATTTAAGAATTACTTTAACAAAAAATGATTATTTAGCAATGTTAAAAAAAAGATGAAAAAAAAAAACATTTGTAATTTTCTGTTAGATGAATATGAGTCTTATATTTATGAATATAAGGAAAATAATATTGACTGTGTTTGTATAAGAAGTGATAGCTTAAAATATTATAAAGAGTTCAGTGAAATACAGATGTTTGAAAAATACTTGAGTGAAGCCAAAAGTGGCTATGTATTTTTTAGGGATGGAGATAGATTCGATGATATTGAATACAGAAATACAGCTAAATATAAAGAGCTAGAAGTTCCATTTGAATTTATTGACCAAATAAGAAATCAAACCATAAATCAAGTTAAAATTAAAGATGCAAATTATGAAAAGACAGAAAAGAAATGTATTATTTTAAACATTGATGAAATAATAGATTATTGCAAAGTAGATAAAAAAGATGGTGGATGAAATAAAGCAATGGTCAAAAAGAAGGTGTTCAATTTAAATTAGTATTAGATATAGATGCTAAAAAAAAGAAAAATCATCAGCAGAGATATATTTAAGAAAACCAGAAGATGAACAATATTTACTTTGGTCTGCAGGTAAGGTTAAAACTGAAACTGCATTAAATTTCATTGGATATCCAAATATAGAAGTTTTTTTTAGAAGAATTGAATAAAGAAGAATCACAAACTGAAAATGAGTCGGTTGAAGATGAGGAGGATGAGGAGTTAGAATGAAAAATACAAATGTTACAATTAAAGATATACAAGAGGATTTAGAAGAACTTGATACAGAATATATAGAAACACTTGCTAAAGCACTTATGGATTTAAAATACATAAATAAATCTCCAGTAGAAATGAGTATGGGTACAGATGAAGAACGAAAAGAGTTAGACTATCTGTATAAAAAAAGATTTGAGACCATACCAAATATCAGATATTATAAAATTCATCTCTAATGAAATGGAAGGGATTTTCAATTTGAAAAGTATAAACCTATCGAGGAAAAAATATCTTCAAGTTGTATATGAACATGAAGAAAAGAAACCAAAATGTGCATTGATTGGGCAGGACGGAAATATTTTTAATCTAATAGGAATTGCTTCAAGAACACTAAAAAATAATGGGATGCGAGAGGAATCTGAAGAGATGGTTAATCGAATTACAAAATCACATAATTACTATGATGCGATTGCAATTATAGGTGAATATGTTGATATAAGTGATAGTGAATATGACGATGAAGATGAGGAAGATTACTATGATGACTAAGAATTTGAGTAAAAATCCAATTAAATTCCGAGTGCAGTAAAAGTGTACCACATATTTTAAAAGTGAACTCGCTAAAAGCTTGGCTTTTTAGGCTGTTCACGGGAGTCGAGTAGACTCCTGTTCCTGCAAAAATTGCCTGAAGGCAATTTTGAATGACTGAAGTCGAGAGGAAGGAGGTAGTTTTGGAGATTGAAAATAAACAAGAAAAGTTAGTAAGAATTGCAATAAATATTCCTGAAAGTAAAAAGAGATGTAATTCAAAAAGTTGTAGCAAAAAAGTTCATATAATAATGTTTCAGAGTTTGTCAGAGCAGGAATTGATAAGGAATTAGATATTCAGATGTATAAGGATAATCTTGATTTTGTAGTTAAGGAATTGAGTAAATTAATTGATATAAAGTTAGATGGATTTATTAGCTCTCAAAAGAAAATTATATGCTAATAATGTAAGAATAAGTGCAGTAAATACTTATGCAGTTGGTGAAATGATGAAAAGAATATTAGGAGATGAATTTCACAATGATTTTATTGAAATTGTAAAAAGTGCAAGAGAAAAAAGCTAATTATTTTGTTAGTAGAAAAACAGAAGATATATCAAAAGAAGAACTTGCAGACTTTTATAGTATAGGTAATGTATATAGAAAAGAATAATTTGAATTATAAGAATCTAAAATGGAAGGATATCATTATGAATAAATATGAAAGTATAATAATTATGAAACCATCAATTGATGAAGACAAGAAAGCAGAAAAATTAAAAGAATATAAAAAATTTATAAAAAGAATTAACTAATAACAAGGTTGAAATTAAAGATTTAGGAAAAAGAAGTTTAGCATACGATATTAAAGGTAATAAAGAAGGCTTTTTGCAATATTTAATTTTGCTGGTAAACCAAATCATATTAGTGATTTAGAAAAAAAATATAGAGCAGATGAAGATACAATAAAGTTTATCACAGTTAGGCAAGAGGAAAATTTTGCTGAATATGAAGAGTCTGAAGAAGAAATGTAGGAGTATATATGAGCAACTTAATTTTTTATATTTAAAGCATATAATCCTAATAAAAGAAGTACATATTTTAAGCATAAAAATTATACAGATTATATTGCAAATAGCGAATATGTAATTAGAAATAAGGAAACAACTCATGGACTATTTGGAATTGTGGATAAATTTCCTAATATACAAAAAAAAAAAGAAAATTTATCAGAAATAGTTAATTATATTGATGATTTAGCCAAAGCAAAAGTTCCAATATATAGAGGACTTGTATCGCTTACAGAGTTTGATGCAGAGATTAGGTTACTATGATCAAGATAAGTGGAAGAAATTATTAGAAAATAGACTTCCAAGTATAGCAGAAAAAATGAATATAAAATTTAGTGATTTGCAGTATTTAGGAGCTGTTCATTATGAGGATAGACATCCACATCTGCAGTTTTTTGTTTGGAGTAAAAGTAGTAGAAATTATTTTATTAAATATAAAGAAATTAATAAAATGAGAAACGAGTTTATAAACGATGTTTTTAAGGAAGACTTACTACCAATATATCAAGATAAGGATTTAGCAAAGAAGAATATAACAGGCGAAAATTATATTTTGCAAGAACTAAAAAGGCGAATCTAGATGAAAAATTTGTAAAAAAGATTTAATGAAATATCAGAAAAATGCGTTTCAAAATCATCGAGTAAGAAGTATTTTGAAGGATGAGGATATAAAAGAAATTGTTGATGCAATGTTACTATTAAAAGATGAATTGAAAAGAACAACAGGAAGTATTAAATATCAATATTTAAAAGCATATCCTGAGATAATTGCAAATGTTAATACTATAGCAAATAGAATAATAGAGCTATCTCCACAATGTCAAAAAAGAAATTGATAAATATATTAAAGCAAAACAAAAGCTGGTTGAATTTAAATATACTGATAAAGAAAAAATTGAAGATGAAAAACAAAAGATTAGGGAGGAAACCGAAGAAGAAGTTATAAAATTAATTGGAAATCAAATTTTGGATATTGAAAGAACATGGATAAATGAAAAAGATAATGAAAAAAGATTTAAATATAACAGCGATTAAAGCTAGCAATATCAAAGCTAATAATGATACAAGAGACTTATTAGATAATATTTTAACCATATTAGAATTTCAAGCAAATGAACAATGTAGATACAATAAATTTTATGAACTCCGTTTAAAGAAACAATTGTCAAAACAAGCTAAAAAAGAACTTGCAAAATCAAAACAAAATTCATCAGAATTCAATTGGGAAGAGCTCTAATTGAAAATGATGTATTATAAAAGTTTATAAAGAAGGGAGGAATTCAATTGCTGAATTGAAATAATAGGAGGCTACTATTAAACGAGGAATCTTATTAATATTTGCTCTTATTGTTAGTGTATGGATTACAGCGTACTTTTCTGTATCAATACATTTTATAATGAGCAATAATTTTGATAACTTATTACATATAAGTTTAGAATCAATAATTCAGACTATAGTAAACAATAAACCAGTGCTAATAATCTTCATTATAAGTGAAGTAATTGTAGCATTTTTTTTATTATTTGTTTCAAATAATAAAAAAAACATTTACCATAGTGAACAAGTAAAAATTACACCAAAGATAAAAGTTCCAGCACCAGTTGGTCAAGGTCAATATGGAACTGGATGGTGGCTAAATAAAAAGGATTATGAAAAAGTTTTTGCCTGTAATGAAATAGATAACCAAGATTATAATAAGGTTTCATTTTCTTCAGGTGGAATCATTACAAACTTTGAAAGAAGAGGAAATAAGGATAGGATTTATTATATTAAGGATAATATTCATACAGTATTAGTTGGAAGTTCTGGTTCAGGAAAAAGTAGGTCAATTATAATTCCAACAATTACAATGCTTGGATTAGCAGGTGAGAATATTTTTATTTCTGATGTCAAAGGAGAATTATACTTATATACTGCAGAAAAGTTAAAACAACTTGGCTATAATGTAATTGCACTTGATTATATTAATTTTTTAAAAAGCAATTGGTACAATTATTTAGATATTATAATAAATGCAGTAGAAGATAATAATATACCTTTAGCTGAAAGTTTAGTTAGTGATATGGTTAATATTTTAGTGCAAAAAAATGATAAGACAGAGCCAATATGGACTAATGGAGAAATGTCTGTGATTAAGACTGCACTAATGGCAGTAATACTTGAAAATAAAGGTAATAGAGAACTTCAAACATTACCTAATGCATATTACTTTGTAGCAGAGATGTTTAAAGTTAATAAAGATGGAAAAATGCCAATTGATTCATATATGGCAGATAAAGATGCAAATGATCCAATAAAAAGTTTTATGCTGTTGCACGGAACTGCACCAAGTAAAACCAGAGGAAGCTTTGTTGCAGCAGCACTTTCTACATTGCAATTATTCATAAATGAATATGTTGCTAATTGTACACAAAAATCAGATTTTGATTTAAGACAATTTGCAAGAGAGAAAACTGCAATTTATGTTTTATTACCTGATGATAGAGAAACATATCATAAACTTGCAAGTTTATTGGTACAACAGATTTATACAAGTCTCGTTGAATTAAGCAGACAAGAAGGTGGAGAACTAAAAATAAGAATGAATTTTGTATTAGATGAATTTGCAAATTTTACCAAGATAGATACATTTCAAAGTATGCTGACAGTATCAAGAGGAAGGAATATCAGATTTATTATTTGTTTACAAAGTTTTGCACAAATTGAAGAAAAGTATGGAATTACTTATGCTGAACTCAATGATGTATTATCAAGTTCTGAATATATTTCATTCCATCTACCACATGTGGGAGCTGAAGACTTCATTACAAAAGAAATGATTGAGTTGATTCCACCAAAAACTACTGTCATAAATGTAAGTGTTGGTAATATTTTTGAAAATCAAGAACACTTTTTAAGTAGATTTAATGAAAATGATTTAAATGGATATATTGATGTATATAGAACAATGCCACCTAGACAGGAATTAAGAGCTAGAAAAGACTATTTGATTTCTACATTTAGATTAGGTTGGCGTACAAAGTCTACCGTTGGATTAAAAACACATAAATTAATTACAAAATTAGGTATGGATAATCCAGATGTAAGAAAAGACCATTAAAAATAAGGGGAAGTATTTATGGCACATGTTAGAAAACAAATGATTTCATTTTTTATGACAACAAAATGTAATTTGGATTGTATTTATTGCTATACGCCTAAATATAAACAAATAAAACCAGAAGATCAAAGTATAGATTTGGATTTTGCACGTAAAAGGAATTGATGACTTCTTTAGAGATAATCCAAGTAGATATATTCGTTTTTATGGAATTGGTGAACCAACTATAGAAATAGAAAAGATTAAGGCAATAACAGAATATGCTAGATCAAAGTCTGGGGATAAAGATATATATGTAGAACTTCAATCAAATGGATGTTTCCCAGAATCGACACGTAAGTGGGTTGCAGAAAATGTGAACTGGTTGTGGATATCATGTGATGGTCCTGCAGATATCCATAATAAACAACGTCCATTTAGAAATGGAGGGAGACTTCTAAAAAAGTAGAGGAGACTATTAAAAGTTTGCAAAATATAGAAACATTAACAGTTGGAGTAAGAGTAACTTTAATGTCAGATATGATAGCTCAACAGAGAAAAAATAGTTGATTATTTTTGAAAGTATAGGAGTTCGATATATAAATGTACTTCCCGTATTTGCACCAGAAGAGGGAAGTGAAAATCCATCATATAAATGGGATGCAATGGACTTTGCTAAAAAATTTCTATGATGCACATATGTATGCTGAAAGCAAAGGAATTTGGTATAATACAATGTGTATTGTAAATTTTGATGAACCTACTAGAATTGCTTGTAGATCATGTACACCATGTCCTCATTTAACAACTGATGGGTATGTATCATGTTGTGATTTTACTCAACTTGGTCCAGAATATATAGATGGACCTTTATCACAGCTGATTTATGGGAAATATGATAAAGAAAATGATATGATACATTATGATGAAAATGCTATGCATAAGATAAGGAGTAGATGTGCTGAAAATCTAAAAAAAAGAAACATGCAAAGATTGTAAATATGTTTATAATTGTGCTGGAGGATGCATGGGACAAGTGGTAAACGAAACAGGAGATCTTATGGGAAGAATTGAAGATAATTGTAAAATAGTTCAATATCTTGGCGAAAGAATTCCAAGAAACAAAGGTCTATTCCCAGCATTTCATTCATAGATTGAAAGGTTTTGAATTATGTTGTTAGAAAATAAAATTATATTAATAACAGGTGGCTCACGAGGAATTGGAAAGGCGATAGCTGAGAAATGTTTAAAAGATGGAGCTAAAGTTGTTATAGATTATAAAAATTCTTGCAAAAAAATAGAAACATTAGTTAAAGAATATGGTAATGATAAAATAATTACATATAAAGCTGATGTTTCAAATGTTGATGATGTAAAACAAATGATAACTTATGTGAAGAAAGTTTTTGGCCATTTAGATGGAATTGTTAATAATGCGGGCATAATAACTAGAACCTATGATTGGAAAAAATATTACATTACAGGATTGGAATATAAATATTGGAACTAATTTAATTGGCTCGTGGAATGTGATAAGATTCGGTGTGGATATAATGGAAAAAGGTGGTTCAATTGTTAATGTTTCATCTATCTATGGAATGTTTCCAGAGGCAGATGAGCTTACATATTCTATTTCAAAAGCGGGTGTTGAAGCGTTGACACAAGCTATGGCTAAAAAACTTGCACCTAGTATTAGAGTTAATGCAATTGCTCCTGGAAATACATTGACTGAAATGGTACCAGATTCAAAAAGATTAAAAGAAATTGAAGAAAAAACAGTATTAAAAAGGTCTGCAAAGCCAGAAGAAATAGCTAATTCTGTTGCTTACTTATTATCAGAGCAGAGCTCTTATATCACAGGCTGTATTATACCTGTAGATGGTGGATATCACATTATATAAATTGTATCAAATTAAAATAAAATAAGGAGAAAATAAAATGAATGGTTTATATACATATATTGATAAAAAAAATTGTTCCAATAAGCGAATGTTCAAAAGATGAATATATGCAAGAACTTCTTGATACAGAATTCGGAGGAAAGGAATGTCCTGTATCAGAAAAAACGGAAGAACTTATAAAAAGATATGGTTTTAGTTGGGATCCACTATCAATACCAGGATATCTTACTTTTAAACCATATGCAACATTTATGGAGAGGCAACCAAACAGCATGTGTGGGAATTAGTTAAAGGATTTTGTGATAGGAATAATCTGCCATTACATAGAATTTCAGGTGGTGATTTATATTCATTAGACAATGAATTAATGAAAAACATGTTCAATTAGCAGAAAAAAGTAGGTATGTATGGAGATGGATTATTAAAGGTTACAGGAAATCATATTTTAAGATTTTCTGGATGTAGTAATAAGTTGTCTTTATTAAAACAAGTGAATTTTGACAATAAAACATTACCATTTGGCATTTTTTGAAATATCAGACAGTTATAGATATGAGCAAGAAGAGAAACTTAATTTGTTGGTTAGAAATAGATTATTTCACCTTCCAGAATTACATATTGTTAATGAAAATCTTAATCAGGGATTAAAGATGCTACTTAAAGGTCATGAACAAATGCAATTAGATATGAAAGAAAATAACATGGAATTTATTATGTTGTTTTCTACAACTGAAAAAGTTTATTAAAGAGAATGAGAATTTATAGAGGAAATATGTAAAGATTGTAAACATTATCCAATTATAAATATTGCTGAAGGTGATACTTGTGAAAATGGAATTGTATTTGATGTCGAGTATAAAGCTCGTATGAAGAATGGAACTTTAGTGGAAATTGGAACATTCCAAATAGATGAGGGAACTACTGATTTCGCATATAATATTACATATAGAAATAAACCTGTAACTACAGTTCATGCTGTTTTTTTATGCAAGTTCTATAGAAAGAACTATTTTTACATATTGCGATAATGCTGCAAATAGTGAAGAAATGATGCCAAACTGGCTTGTTCCTGTTCAATTTAGGATAATTCCTACTAATATTGAAAATGCTATAAAATTGGGAAAACAACTCGAAATGCAATATAGAGTTGAAGTAGATGATAGAGATATAAACGAAAAGAAAAAATTGGAAGATGCTCTTTCTCTTAAAGTTCCATATATTATTCGTATTGGACAAAGTATTGAAATTTATAATTATAACACAAAAGAGTTCGAAATTGCAGATATTGAAGATTTGATGGACACAAGTACTAAGGATAATATGAATATATTTAATCAGTATTCTCCATTATTATTATCACAAAGAATTATAGGTTGATTATAAAAGAGACTTGACAAACATAAAAAGTGGATTAAAATATTAACTATATTTAGATAGATTGCAATAAAAGAGAGAAAAAAGTAGAATAAGGGTTGCTTACAGAGAAAATTGAACATGGGCTGAAATTCAATTCAAGTAAATATATTTGAAAAACTAGCTCTCAAAAAATACAGTTAAACTATATAGGTAAGTTTTATTGTACTCTGAAATTAAGTAAAAATTAGGATGGAACCGTGTTATAAAAATATAGCACTCCTATAAATGCAAAAAGTACTTGCGTTTATAGGAGTGCTTTTTGTATAGAAAAAATATAAGCAATAAGTTAAAAATCAATTGCTATATAAAGAGGAGGATTTTTTATGGTTAAAATTGAATTAAAAGATGGTTCAGTTAAAGAATTAGAATCAGGAATGAGTATTTTTGAGATTGCTAGAAACATAAGTGAAGGTCTAGCAAGAATGGCAACAGCTGGAAAAATAAATGGAGAGGTAAAAGATTTAAGAACAATTGTAAAAAGAAGATTGTAAGCTAGAAATCTTAACTTTTTGAAAGTGATATTGATGGTAAAAAGGCATATTGGCATACAACTTCACATATTATGGCTCAAGCAATTAAAAGATTATTTCCAAAAGTCAAGTTAGCAATTGGACCAGCTATAGATAAAGGTTTTTATTATGATTTGGATGCTGAAAAGGCATTTTCAGATGAAGATAAAGAAAAAATAGAACAAGAAATGAATAAAATTATAAAAGAGGATTTACCAATAGAAAAATTTTCATTGCCAAAGGAAAAAGCTATAGAATTAATGAAAGATGAACCTTATAAGATTGAATTAATAAATGATTTGGATGATGGAGAAGAGATTAGTTTTTATAGACAAGGAGAATTTACAGATTTATGTGCAGGACCTCATCTAATTAGTACAGGTAAAGTTAAATCAGTAAAAATACTATCATCCTCAAGTGCATATTGGAAAGGTGATGAAAAAAAAGAGAAGTTCTACAAAGAATTTATGGAATTTCTTTTCCAAAGAAAAAAGGAATTAGACGAATATTTAGAAAGACTAGAAGATGCTAAAAAAGTAGAGATCACAGAAAAATTGGAAAAGAACTAGACTTATTCTGCTTTTCAGATTATGTTGGTGGAGGATTACCATTATATACTCCAAAAGGAACAATTATCAAAGATACATTACAAAGAGAAATAGAAAAAATATGTAGAAGTTATGGATTTCAAAAGTAAGTTGTCCATCGCTTGCTAACATTAGTTTATTTGAAACATCTGGTCATGCACAGAAATTTAATGATGAATTATTTAGAGTTAGTTCTCCAAAGGGACATGAATTTGTGTTAAAACCTGTTCAATGTCCACATCATACACAAATATATGCTTCAAAAAATGAGAAGTTATAAAGACTTACCAATTAGATATATGGAATCTGATAAACAATATAGAGCAGAGCTACAAGGGTCAGTTGGTGGATTATCAAGAGTTTATGCAATTACAATTGAAGATGGACATTCTTTCTGTAGAATAGATCAAGTAAAAGATGAAGTTATAAATATGTGTAACATAATAAGAGATTTTTATACAAGAATGGGCTTATGGGAAGATCATTGGGTTTCTCTATCAGTAAGAGATTATGACCATCCAGAAAAATATATAGGAAACAAAGAAGATTGGGATTTGTGTGAGAGCATGTTACAAGAAGTATCTGATGAATTACACTTGGAGGCAAAGAGATGTGAAGGCGAGGCAGCACTATATGGACCAAAACTTGATTTCATGTTTACTGATGCTTTAGGCAGAGAAGTTCAAATTCCGACTGTACAAGTGGATTTTTCTACACCTAAAAGATTTGGATTATATTATGTAGATAAAAATGGCGAAAAACAAACACCAGTAATGGTTCATAGAGCTATATTAGGTTCTTATGAAAGATTTTTTTAGCTTTAATATTGGAACAATTTAAAGGAGCATTACCAACATGGCTATCTCCAGTTCAAGTAAAAATATTACCAATATCCGATGCTCATATTGAATATGCAAAGGAAATAATGAAAAAATTAGAAGATGAGGAAATCAGAGTTGAATTAGATGACAGACAAGAGAAAACAGGATACAAAATACGTGAAGCTCAAATTCAGAAAATACCATACATGTTAGTAGTTGGAGATAAAGAAGTTGAATCTAATACTCTAAGTGTACGTTCTAGAGATGATGGAGATATGGGAAAATTTGATGTTGAGGATTTTATAACAAAAATAAAAAAGGAAATATCTGAAAAAAAAGTAAATAATTGAAAAAAATGTTGATTTATTTGGAGCTATATGCTATACTTTTTTAAAGTGATAGCTCCAAATAAATTTAATTAATATATTAAAAAATGGTGTTGTAGCCAAGTGGTAAGGCACGAGTTTGCAAAACTCTGATTCGGTGGTTCGAATCCATCCAACACCTCCATAAAATTATATTTTAGTAATAAAAAATAAAAGAGTTTAAATTCAAATAATAATTTAAACTTTTTTTTTTTCGTTATTAATAGTTTACAAGCTAGGGATATCTAGCTTGTTTTGTATAATTATTTTTCTAATTTATCTTCGATACCATCTAGTAAATCTAATATTGAAACACCAAGGACTTTAGCAAATCCATATAATTCATAATCTTTAACAGCTCTAGTATTAGCTTCAATTTTGCTTATATCATTCTTATGAATATTAATTCCAAGTAAATTTAAATCGTTAGCAACATCAGCTTGAGATAAATGTTTAGCCTTTCTTAATTTTATCAAATTATCACTAATAACATTAAAACTATCATTTAATTTGCGTATCATAAATAAAACCACCTTTTTAATAGTATTTACTTGATTTTATCCTGATAATCATGTTATTATGACACTATGATTGTGTCATAAATAATTATTATAGAAAATCAACAAAGAAAGGCTGATAAAAGTGGATAATAAATATAAAACAAAAATTGAAAAAAATAATGAGATATTAGAGAAAACAAGGAAGTTACAGGAAAAAAAAAAAAAAAGAGTTATCAATTAGAATTCCAACATATATTATAGATGAGATTATTACTGGAGGAAGAAAAGAGAATGTAATTGCATTAATAAATCTTGCAAGAGAAAATGGAAGAATTACGAAATATGAAGCAAAACTATTTATTCGAAATCTCGATAAGTATATGGCAAATTAGAGCCATGAAAACTATCCCATAGAGTAATTTCTATGGGATAGTTATTTCTTCAAGGCTACCAGTAATCCATTCATAAAATGTTTGGTTGAAACTTCATGCTTTCTTTTTGTATCATCGATATAAAAAAAATTTATTTAAAGTTTGAGGAGAATTATTTCTATTCAAATTTTTTGTAGTTCCTCTCAGACATGATTTGATTTTCTCAGGAGAGCATCCTTCGTTAAGAGCAATTGTTTTGTGTATAGTTGTTAGATTATCAAGTAAATATTCATTATAATAGCATAGTTCTATTGCTTTATTTAATACTTTAACATTATGGGAATAAGGATTTAAATTTAATTTTAAAAGGATACTATAAAATTTTTCTGTTGGAAAATCTTCTTGGATTAATTCATCTCTTAATCTGTTCATTGAACTTTTTAGCGAATCGAAATTAATAGGTTTTGAAAAAACTTCATAAACTTTTTTTTGTATTCATTAATTCTAAACGTAATTTACAATCTCCCGAAACTATAATTACGTTACATTTTCTTTTGCTATTTTCATATATTGTAAGTTCATTTAATACCTCTAAGCCGAGTCATCTTGGGTAATCCTAAATCTAATATAAAAATATCAGGTTTTAATTTCTTTTTGTACATTTCCAAAGCAGTTTGTCCATCCATAGCATATCCAACTAATTCAAAAAATTCATCTTTAGCAATAATTTCCTGATAACGATTAAATATAAATTCGTTATCTTCTGCAACTAAAATGGTTGTTTTCATTTATAATACCTCCAACATAATATCATTTGCTAAGATCTGAATAAGTATTAAATTATTGATATTATATCACTGAAACTCTGTATTTTCAATACATACAGGCTACATCACATAAAATATCTGGAAAAAGTTAACCCCAATGTACACTTTTTAGCTTTTTTGTACTCTTTTTAACCCACATGTAGCCTAAATTAGCCGTTTAAATAAAATCGTGTTATATATTAAAACACGGACAATAGTCTAAAATAAGGAAAGAATTCTCTTAAGAAAAAAAAAAAGTGGGGGGAACTTAAGATTATTTGCGAATTGATAATTGAATTTTATTTTAGATTATTGTTTGGAGGGATGAATATGTAAAAGTTAGAATTGATAATTATATAGATACATAATTTATAATTCTTTCTTTGTTTTATGGCATTGTCCAATTTTAAAAGATTGGAGAATGAATATGGAAAGAAAGAATTATTTAGTAGAGCTATTATCAAAAGAAGAAAAATCATATTTAAAGAAAATAATTATTAACACAAGAAAAAAAGTATATAAGAGATAATTATAATTATATCAATAATACAAATGTACAATTATATAATTGTGCAAATTTTGAGGCTGAATCTGTGCTTGATGAAGTTTTAAATAAATGTGAAAAAAGAAATTAAGTCTGCTATGGAATTTGAGAAAGTAATGAGTGATAAAAAATTATATAATGTTGTTAAGGCATTGTCTTTTGAAGAAAAGATGGTGCTTTTTTTTATTGTATAAAAGAAAATAAAACAATGAATCAAATTGCATTAGAAATGAAAAAAGATAGGACAAGTATATGGAGAATAAGAAACAAGGCATTAAATAAGATTGT